>Ga0102928_1001080_pt1 | contig 17442 bp, 10 predicted proteins | sample SalPonR1_B_D1_MG_FD_78504 | JGI IMG/M metagenome (GOLD analysis project Ga0102928, IMG submission 78504) | Salt pond soil microbial communities from South San Francisco under conditions of wetland restoration - Salt Pond MetaG R1_B_D1_MG | ecosystem: Environmental > Aquatic > Marine > Intertidal...
CAACGTGAAGATGAGCGTAGAGCTGATCCAGCCGGTAGCGATGGAAGAGGGCTTGCGTTTTGCGATCCGTGAGGGTGGCCGAACCGTAGGCGCCGGTGTGGTAAGTAAAATTATTGAATAGGAATAATTATCAAAGAACTGCTTTGCTGGGTTTTATGCTCAGTAAAGGTTTTTTGAAGCGGTTTATTTTTTGAGAGAATGGATCTATGAAGGTCTGTTCTCTTGGCATGTTTACGGGTGTAGCTTCCCGAGTAGTCGGGAGCAGAGCAGCAAGAAGTAAATAACGTTACTTTCTGCTCGTTGAATAGAAAAGCTACACTCTGAAAATTTACGGGTGTAGCTCAATTGGCAGAGCAGCGGTCTCCAAAACCGCAGGTTGTGGGTTCAAGTCCTTCCACCCGTGCTAGTTTGGAAATGATTAAATGAATTCATGGAAAAAATAAGAGAATTTTTATTGGATGTTCGCAAGGAGATGAAGAAAGTCTCCTGGCCATCCCAGCAAGAGCTGATAGACTATACTATTGTAGTCGTGGTTTTCACGATTATACTTTCAGCTTTTATATTTGGAGTAGATCAAGTTTACAGCACTATTTTAGAAGCCGTATATAGCATATAAATGAGCAAAGATAATCAACATCAGTGGTATGTAGTTCGATGCTTTTCAAGTCATGAAAAGAAGGTCAAGGAATACCTTGAGCGTGAAATTGAAATGCAGGGACTTCAGGATAAGATCGTAGAAATTCTGATTCCCACCGAAACCGTTGTTGAAATTCGATCCGGCAAGAAGCGGACACGCGAAAAAAACTTTTTCCCGGGCTATATACTGTTGAAAACTATTTATGACGAAGAAGTGAATAACCTGGTGCAAAGCGCACCGTCAACCATCGGGTTTCTGAAGAGTGGTAAGAACGACCTGCGGCCAAATCCGTTGAGAAAAAGTGAAGTTGACCAAATTCTTGGCCGTGTGCAGGACAGTGAGGAGATGAAAGAGAAAGGCGGTGTTGTTGACATCCCCTATAATGAAGGAGATCTTGTTAAGGTTATTGACGGGCCGTTCAAGGATTTTGACGGTACCATACAAGAAGTGAACGAAGACAAATTAAAATTACGAGTATTGGTAAGTATTTTCGGTCGAAAGACCCCGGTTGAAGTTGATGTGAACCAGGTTGAACCTGCAACTTGACCAAAATCACTTGATGCAAAAGTGAGCTATTACGCGATGAATCAAAACACAAGTACAAGCAGTAACTAAAATGGCAAAAAAAGTAGACAAAGTTCTTAAGCTCCAGATCCGCGGCGGACAGGCGAACCCTGCTCCACCGGTAGGTCCTGCATTAGGTCAGGCTGGAATTAATATCATGGAGTTTTGTAAGGCTTTTAATGCTGCTACACAAGAAAAGGCAGGTACTATTATACCGGTCGAAATTACTGTGTACCAGGATAAGTCTTTTACATTCAAGACAAAAACTCCGCCTGCTGCTGTACTGCTAAAACAAGCTGCAAAAATTAAGTCCGGTTCCGGCGAACCAAACAGAAACAAGGTTGGCAAGGTAACATGGACGCAGTGTAAAGAAATAGCAGAACAGAAAATGGAAGATCTCAACGCTTTTGAGGTGGAACGGGCTGCAGAAATGATAGCCGGTACCGCGCGAAGCATGGGTCTCAGAGTTTTAAGAGATAAATAGAGGAATCGTTAGAATTATGGCAAAACGAGGTAAGAAATATCAAGATGCTGCCAAGCTTTTAGATCCGGATTTGGAATATACTCTGGAAGAAGCTTGCGATCTCGTCAAAAAAACCTCTACTGTAAAGTTCGATGCATCAGTTGATATGGATTTGCGTTTGGGGGTAGATCCCAAGCATGCCGATCAGATGGTGCGCGGCTCAGTAACCTTGCCTCACGGCACGGGTAAAGAGGTTCGCGTTCTTGCATTGGTGAACGAAGCCAAGCAGGAAGAAGCGAAAGAAGCTGGCGCAGATCACGTGGGTCTTGATGAATACATCAACAAAATTGAAGAAGGATGGACCGACATCGATGTAATTGTCGCTACTCCGGATGTTATGGGTAAAATCGGTAAGCTGGGGCGCGTTTTAGGGCCCCGCGGATTGATGCCTAATCCGAAAAGTGGAACAGTTACCAACGACGTCGCTGACGCTATCAAAGAAGTGAAAGCCGGTAAGATTGATTTTCGTGTAGACAAGTACGGAATTCTACATGCATCTATCGGAAAGACCAGTTTTGATGCCAGCGAACTTCGGGAAAATGCCTTGGAATTCCTGCGAACCGTAATGCGTCTCAGACCTGCATCCGTTAAAGGATTGTATATTAAGAGCGCGTATATGAGTTCGACTATGGGCCCAAGCATCGAATTGAGTCGTTCATCTGTAATTTCCGTTTAGGAATTTTAAAAGAGGAAATTTAATAATGGCAACATTAGAAAAGAAGAAAGCAGTTGTTGAAGATGCTACAGAGAATCTGAGTAGTGCCGGCGCGGTTTATATCGCCAACTACTCCGGTATGTCTGTCGGTGAAATCAACAATTTGCGCGGCGAATTTTTCAAAGGCGATATCACTTTCAAGGTCTACAAGAATACCTTGATAAAACGTGCGATGGATGAGGTAGGCGGATACGAAGATTTATATCCCCACCTGGTTGAGCAGAACGGATTTGCCTTTGTAGAAGAAGAGCTTGCGGCACCGGCCAAAGTGCTGAAGAAGTTTTACGATGAAAACAAGAAGCCAAAATTCAAAGCTGCTATCATCGACGGAGATTATTACGGCGAAGATCAGCTTGAAACTTTGGCTGCTATGAAGAGCAAGACAGAAGTTATCGGAGATATTGTAGGTCTCCTGCTTGCACCTGTTTCCAACGTAGTAAGTGCACTGCAAGCTCCCGGTAAAACTATTGCCGGCGCACTTGAAACCATCGCTGAAAAAGGCGAAGAATAACTATCACTAATACGAAATTTTCAATACATAAAGATCAATCGGAGAAATAAACATGGCTGACGTTAAAGAAATAGCTGAACAATTAGTCAACTTAACTGTAAAAGAAGCAAACGAACTTGCAAAAGTTCTGGAAGAAGAATACGACATTAAACCTGCAGCAGCTACTGCTGTTGTTGCCGGCGGTGCTGCCGGTGGCGGCGAAGGCGGCGGCGAAGAGCAGACCGAGTTTGATGTCATTCTGAAATCTGCCGGACAGAAGAAAATTGCTGTCATTAAAGAGGTTCGCGGTATTACCGGACTTGGCTTGAAAGAAGCCAAGGAATTGGTTGACGGTGCGCCTAACCCAATCAAAGAAGGTATTGCCAAGGCAGAGGCAGAAGATCTCAAATCCAAGCTTGAAGAAGCTGGTGCAGAAGTTGAGCTTAAGTAATTAAGCAATTAATTAATACACAATTTGTCACTAGCCAATATCGTTATATACGGTATTGGCTATTGGCGTCTATTTGAATGCCAAGCAATCTCATCATTTTGGTGCATTGCCTTACCGAATTTTTGGCTCATCACCACACTACTAATTTTTAAAGGAGAGGTTCCTTTTGAGTAAAGAAAGCAATATGGAGAAAATCCCCTTTACCGACCGTCTTACATTTGCCAGTACCGAACACGTTCTGGATTATCCCGACTTTCTGGATATTCAACTTAAATCTTTCGGGGAGTTTACCCAGCTGGATATTGCTCCCGAAGATCGTGAGGTACAAGGGCTTCAAAAAATATTTAATGAGAATTTTCCAATTCAGGACTCCCGGGAAACACACATCCTGGAATTCCTGCACTACAGCGTTGATACCCCCAAGTACAGCATGAAAGAATGCCAGGAGCGCGGACTTTCATATGCCGTGCCACTGAAGGCTAAGATGCGCTTGTCTGCTGTAGATGACGATGACGAAGCTTCTGAAACCATTGAGCAGGAAGTGTTTCTTGGCGACCTGCCATGGATGACCGAACGAGGTACTTTTATTATCAACGGTGCCGAACGAGTTATTGTCAGTCAGCTGCACCGTTCACCCGGTGTATTCTTCGGCCAGAATGTACACCCGAACGGCACACAGCTTTACAATGCCCGGGTTATTCCGTTCAAAGGTTCCTGGATTGAATTTTCTACCGACATTCGAGACGTACTGTGGGCTTATATTGACCGGAAGAAGAAAGTTCCGGCATCCACATTGCTTCGCGCTTTGGGTTACTCTACCGATGAGGAGATCTTCAACCTGTTTGAGCTTTCTGAAGAGATTGAAGTAGGCACCAAGAAGAACTTCAACAAAAACCTGGTAGGCAAACGCCTTGCGACCAACATCGTTGTTGAAAAGATGGAAGAAGTAGTCGACGATGAGACCGGCGAAGTAACCGAAGCGATGAATCGTGAGGTACTGCTGGAGCGCGACCATGAGCTTACCGAAGATGATTACGGACTGATCAAGGAAGCCGATCTCGATAAGGTTCATGTTCAAACCATGGAAGCGGAAGAGTCTGAGCGTTCTGTGATGATGAATACGCTTCGCAAAGACAATACGCACAGCACCGAAACGGCTCTTGGCGAAATTTACAAGCAGATTCGTACCGGTGAAATGCCTGACCCGGAAACGGCCCGTCAGGTTCTGGAGCGACTGTTCTTCAGCGACAAGAAGTATGATCTCGGTGAAGTGGGAAGATACCGTCTTAACAAGCGTCTGAAGCAGGATGTGGATATGGATATCCGCTACCTGGTGAAAGAAGATATTGTTGCTATTGTGAAAGAGGTTATTCGCCTTAAAAACATGAAGTCGCAGGTAGATGATATTGACCACCTGAGCAACCGGCGAATCCGTACCATCGGCGAACAGCTGGGCCAACAGTTTTCTATAGGCCTGGCCCGAATGTCGCGCACGATCAAGGAACGAATGAATTCGCGTGATGCCGAGCAGCTGACTCCGCAGGATCTGGTTAATGCACGTACCATTTCAAGTGTCATTAACACCTTCTTCGGTACCAACCAGCTGTCTCAGTTCATGGACCAAACCAATCCGCTGGCCGAACTGACGCACAAGCGTCGTATGTCTGCACTTGGACCTGGGGGTCTAACCCGTGAGCGTGCCGGTTTCGAGGTTCGTGACGTCCACTATACACACTATGGCCGTCTCTGCCCGATTGAAACGCCGGAAGGCCCGAATATCGGCCTGATTTCATCTCTCTGTATCCATGCCAAGGTGAATGACTTCGGCTTTATAGAAACGCCGTACCGCAAGGTCGAGGACGGGGAAGTTTCCAAAGATATTGAATACCTTTCTGCAGAGCAGGAAGATGAAACCGTGATTGCACAGGCTAACGCTCCTTTGGATAATAAAGGCGCATTCAAAAATGAGAACATCTTCTCGCGTTTCCGTGACGGTAACGTAGGCCTGGCTAAACCGGATGAAATTGAATACATGGACGTGTCTACCAACCAGATTACATCTCTGGCTGCGGCACTGATTCCATTTATTGAACACAATGATGCCAACCGTGCCCTTATGGGCTCTAACATGCAGCGCCAGGCTGTACCGCTGCTGCGACCGGAAGCCCCGGTTGTAGGTACCGGCCTTGAACACAGGGCTGCCAAAGACTCCCGTGCTATTATTACAGCGCAAGGAGACGGCGAGGTAGTATACGTCAGCTCAACCGAAATACGCGTCAAATACGAGCGTTCGGAAGAAGAGCAGCTTACCTACTTTGACGAAGGCATTAAGAAATATGACCTGACCAAGTTTGAAAGAACCAACCAGGATACCACCATCAACCAGAAGCCGATTGTGGATGTGGGCGACAAGGTTGTGGAAGGACAGACCCTGGCTGACGGATGCTCGACCGACGGCGGTGAGCTTGCCCTCGGACGTAATCTCCTGGTAGGCTTTATGCCCTGGAGAGGATACAACTTCGAGGATGCTATTGTAGTTAGTGAGCGAATTGTTCAGGATGATGTCTATACGTCCATCCACATAACAGAATTTGAACAGCAGGTTCGTGATACCAAGCGCGGTGAAGAGGAACTGACTCGCGAGATACCGAACGTCAGTGAAGAGGCTACGGCCGACCTTGACGAACAGGGTATCATCCGCGTCGGTGCCAAAGTCAATCCGAGCGACATCCTGGTAGGTAAAATTACTCCTAAGGGAGAAACCGATCCTACCCCGGAAGAGAAACTGCTTCGTGCTATCTTCGGTGACAAGGCGGGCGATGTTAAAGACGCATCACTGAAAACGCCTCCCGGAGTATCCGGTACGGTAATCGACACCAAACTGTTCAGCCGCAAGCGCGACGAACAGATTTCCCGCAAGGAAGAGAAGAAGCAGGTGGAACAGGAAAATGAACGCCACGCTGCCAAAGTTGACGAACTGAACAGCCAGATGGTTGACAAGCTTTACTCTCTGCTTCGGGATAAGACCTCGCCGGGAGTTTATGACTTTAGCGGAAATGAACTGATTCCTAAAGGCGAGAAGTATAGAAAGTCTGACTTCGAGGAGCTTGACCCTGTAAATATTAATGAGAATATTGATTGGGCAACCGACGATAAGCTGGTCGCACACGTTCGAAAGCTGTTCGGCAACTATCGTGACCTTCGAAGAGAGATTGATACCGAAGCCAAAAGAAGAAAATACCAGATTCAGGTTGGCGATGATCTGCCACCGGGCATTATCCAGAAGGCCAAAGTCTATGTTGCCAAAAAGCGCAAACTGCGCGTAGGTGACAAGATGGCCGGACGCCACGGTAACAAAGGTGTTGTTGCCAAGGTTGTACCAATAGAGGATATGCCTTATATGGAAGACGGAACTCCCGTTGACATCTGCCTGAACCCACTGGGTGTACCATCTCGTATGAACCTGGGACAAATTTATGAAACCATCCTCGGATGGGCAGCCAAGAAGCTTGGCGTTAAATTTGCCTCACCGATCTTTGACGGAGCAACCCAGGATCAGGTAGAAGAGAAACTTGAAGAAGCCGGCTTGCCGAAAGACGGCCGCGTGACCCTTTATGATGGTCGAACCGGTGAACCGATGGATCAAAAAACAACAGTAGGCTACATTTACATGCTCAAGTTGAATCACTTGATTGAGGATAAGATGCACGCCCGTTCCATTGGTCCTTATTCCCTCATTACGCAACAGCCTCTGGGCGGTAAAGCTCAGTTCGGCGGTCAGCGCCTTGGGGAAATGGAGGTCTGGGCACTGTACGCATACGGTGCATCCAGCATACTCAAAGAGATGCTTACTGTTAAAAGTGATGATGTGAAAGGACGCTCCCGCGTTTATGAGGCAATTGTCAAGGGCGAGAACTTGCCCGAAGGCGATGTACCTGAATCATTCAAGGTACTGCTGCGTGAGCTTATGGGTCTCGGACTCGAAATTCACATTGATTAACTACAAACATAGAATTTACACTGTTACATAAAGTCAATCCGGAGGTATAACCTTGCCGACTACTAATACATTAACAGTTTCGAAAGACTTCGACAGCATTGGTGTTTCACTTGCGTCACCTGAGACCATCTTATCTCGGTCGCATGGCGAAGTCTTGACTCCCGAAACAATAAATTATCGTACCTTTAAACCGGAAATGGACGGTCTTTTCTGTGAAAAGATCTTCGGTCCGGTTAAAGACTACGAATGCCACTGCGGCAAATACAAGAGAATCCGATACAAAGGAATTATCTGTGACCGCTGTGGTGTGGAAGTAACCAGAAAAGCCGTACGTCGTGAGCGCATGGGTCATATTTCACTGACCGTGCCCGTAGTACACATCTGGTACTTCAAATCACTGCCAAACAAACTGGCCTATCTGTTAGGCTATTCATCCAAGAACCTGAGTAAGATTGTTTACTACGAAACCTATGTGGTAATCAATCCGGGCATGACCCGCGACCTTGGCTACAAGCGCGGAGACCTCATCACCGAAGAAGAGTATTTCGATATTCAGGATCAGCTTCCCGAAGAACACTGGGAGCTCGACAACGATGATGATGAAAAATTCATAGCCAAAGAAGGTGCCGAGGCTATTGAAGACCTTCTTGCCGGACAGGATCTTGATGACCTGGCCTATCGACTGCGCTATGAAGTGAGAAATGAAACCTCACAGATGCGTAAGAAAAAGAAATTGAAGCGTCTGCAGGTTATCGAATCATTCCGTGCTGCCAACCAGCACACCGAAAACCGTCCGGAATGGATGGTGCAGCGAGTGATACCGGTAATTCCTCCGGAATTGCGTCCGCTCGTTCCTTTGGAAGGCGGCCGTTTTGCAACCTCCGACCTTAATGACCTGTATCGACGGGTTATCATCCGTAACAACCGTCTGAAACGACTGATCGATATCAAGGCTCCTGACGTGATTCTCAGAAATGAGAAGCGCATGCTTCAGGAAGCGGTTGATTCACTGTATGATAACTCTCGTAAATCCAACGCGGTTCGAAACAACAACCGTCCGCTGAAATCTCTCAGTGACATGCTGAAAGGTAAAAGCGGCCGTTTCCGTCAGAACCTGCTCGGAAAACGTGTTGACTATTCCGGCCGTTCTGTGATTGTTGTAGGGCCTGAATTGAAGATGCACGAATGTGGTCTTCCAAAAGAGATGGCGGTAGAGCTTTACAAGCCGTTCATTATTCGAAGACTCATTGAACGTGGATATGTCAAGACCGTTAAAAGCGCCAAGAAAGTAGTTGATCGCAGAGATCAGGTAGTTTGGGAAGTGCTTGAAAATGTTATTGACGGGCATCCCGTAATGCTTAACCGTGCACCAACCCTTCACCGACTCGGTATTCAGGCTTACCAGCCCGTACTGATTGAGGAGAAGGCTATTCGCCTGCACCCGCTGTCATGTACTGCGTTTAACGCTGACTTTGACGGTGACCAGATGGCGGTTCACGTACCGTTAAGCCATGATGCCATTCTTGAGGCATCCGTTCTGATGCTGGGTTCCCACAACCTGTTGAGCCCTGCCAGTGGCGGACCGGTTGCGGTTCCATCGCAGGATATGGTTCTGGGTATTTATTACCTCACCAAAATGGCCAATGACAAACGCGGTGAAGGTAAGACCTTTGCAAGCACCGATGAGGTTCTGATTGCTTATGACCAGGATCGCATCGACATGCACGCTAAAATTAATGTCCGTCTCCCAATCGAGAATGAGGAAGGAGAAATTGAGCATGAGATTATAAAAACTACTACAGGACGGGTAATCTTTAATGAGATTCTGCCTGAAGGCATTGAGTTCAAGAACCGTACGCTTGGCAAGAAAGAGCTGAGAACGGTAATTGCTGACATCCATGCAGCTGTAGGAACGGCTCGAACGGCTGAGTTCCTGGATGAAATGAAAGCTCTCGGATTCGAGAAAGCTACCGTGGGCGGACTTTCTTTCAGCCTGGAAGACATTGTGATTCCGGATGAGAAGCAAGAACTCATACAGAAAGCCCAGGATGAAGTATCCGAAATTACCGATCGCTACGAAATGGGTTTCATTACCGATAACGAGCGTTACAACCAGGTAATTGATAAATGGACAAGCACTACAAACCGTGTTTCTGAATCCTTGTTTAATGCCCTGACGGCTGACCGCAATGGATTCAACCCGGTATTTATGATGGCCGATTCCGGTGCGCGTGGTTCCAAAGAGCAGATTCGACAGCTTGGCGGTATGCGCGGACTGATGGCGAAGCCTCAGAAAAGCTCCATGCAGCAGGGCAATGAGGTAATTGAGAACCCGATTCTTTCCTCCTTTAAAGAGGGACTTACGGTTCTTGAATACTTTATCTCTACACACGGTGCGCGTAAAGGTCTGGCCGATACGGCTCTTAAAACGGCCGATGCCGGTTACCTGACACGACGTCTCGTGGATGTATCCCAGGATATTATCATCAACGAAATTGACTGCGGTACGCTTCGCGGACTTAAAATGAAGGCGCTCAAAGATAACGAAGATGTTATTGAAAGCCTGGAAGATCGTATTCTCGGACGTGTATCACTGCACGATATTTACGATCCGATTACTGATGACCAGATCTGTGAAGCTAACCAGCTTATTGACGAGCAGGTAGCTCAGAAGATTGCAGAGACTTCCATAGAGGAAGTTGAAATTCGATCGGTACTTACCTGCGAAACCGAACGCGGTGTATGCTCAAAATGCTACGGCCGTGACCTTGCAAGAGGTACTATGGTTCAGGTCGGTGAGGCAGTAGGTGTTATTGCCGCGCAGTCGATCGGTGAACCCGGTACACAGCTTACGCTTCGAACCTTCCACGTTGGTGGTACGGCTTCTCGTATGGAGTCAGAATCCATGCACAAGACCAAGTTCGAAGGTAAAGTTCAGTTCGAAAACGTAAGAGTGATCGAATATGATGACGGTGAAGAAGTGCATAACGTAGTTCTCAGCCGCGCCGGTGAAATCAAGATTGCTGACGAAGAAGGCAAAGTACTAACCACGTATAATGTGCCTTACGGTGCTGAGCTTCTTGTAGAAGAGGGCGATGAAGTGCCTAAGGGCGTTCCGTTGTGCAGCTGGGATCCGTACAATGCCAACATTTTCTCAGAAATTGACGGTGTCGTTGAATACAAGGATATCATGGAAGATATCACGTATTCCGAAGAGACTGACTCTCAAACCGGTCACCGCGAGAAAGTAATTATTGATTCAAAAGACCGGTCGCTTGTACCAACCCTGATGGTTAAGGGCGATGACGACCGTGTTCGTGAAAATACGCTGCCCGTAGACACCCACATTGTTGTGGATGACGGCGAGGAAGTCAAAGCCGGTCAGGTACTGGCTAAGATTCCACGTTCTACCGGTAAATCGAAGGATATTACGGCGGGTCTGCCGCGTGTAACAGAGCTCTTCGAGGCTCGTTCACCAAGCGATCCTGCTGCTGTCTCTGAGATTGACGGTATTGTGCGCATGGGCGGCCGTAAGCGAGGTAAACAGGAAGTTATCGTTGAAAGTAAAGACGGTAAGAGTGAGAAGACCTATCTCATTTCACTCTCCAAGCATATCCTCGTTCAGGAAAATGACTATGTGAAAGCAGGTCAGCAGCTGTCTGACGGAACTATTCCGGCAGAAGAAATCCTGAATATACTCGGACCTTACGCGGTACAGTCCTATCTCGTGAATGAGATTCAGGAGGTTTACCGACTGCAGGGGGTACGCATCAATGACAAGCACATTGAGGTCATTGTACGCACCATGATGCAGAAGGTAGAGATTACCGATCCGGGCGATACCATGTTCCTTGAAGGAGATAAAGTCGACCGCTTTGAAGTGAACAACAAGAACGATGAACTCATCGGCAAATTTGTTGTCACGAATGTAGGCGGCAGCGACCTTAAGCAAGGTACCATCCTTGACCGTCGTGAAGTTCGTGAGATCAATAACGAACTGATCAAAGAAGGCAAGGATGAGCTTGAAACCCGTGAAGCAGAACCGGCTATTTCCAAGCCGATTCTGCTGGGTATAACCAGGGCGGCACTCTCTACAGAGAGCTGGCTGTCAGCTGCTTCCTTCCAGGAGACCACCAAGGTACTTACACAGGCTTCCATTGAAGCTAAGAAAGATCACCTGATGGGTCTCAAGGAGAATGTGGTTGTGGGTCACAAAGTGCCTGCAGGTACCGGACTCCGCAAATACGAAGACCTCATCGTCGGCAAGAAGTCAGAACTCAATGAAGAGGAAGAAGAGGTGGCAAAAGTATTCGAACAACTCAGCGCCGGCGACGGTGACGGGGAAGTTCAGCAAGCTGCCGATGTAGAAGGAGACGAGTCCTAAGACAAAAATAGTTTTAGGAAACTTCTAAAGTTTCTTAAAACAGTCTCTTAAAATTTGTAAAAGTAAAAAGGCCTCCAATCGGAGGCCTTTTTTATTTCAGGTGATTTTTTAATCAATTCAACCTAAATGCTGAGGCGTAGAGTGTTGCCAGGTATTCTGAAAATCTTTCGGAACGGCCGAAATGAGAATCTATATGTCTATATTGAAAGAGGATAGGGGATAGGGTGCCTTAATAATTAACCGGAATATCCTTCCTTAATTCTTTTCTTTAGATGGGCTTTCTCATCATCTGATATAAATGCAGCTTCAAGGGCGTTAAGATTGCATTTGAAAAACTGTTCTTCTCCCCAACCGAAGGTCTCCTGCAGCTTCTCATATTCTTCCGATAAGCTGATGTTCGATGTTGTCCTTCCATCCGTGTTAATACTCAGCGATAATCCTTTCTTAAACAGTTTGTCAATGGTATGGTCACTATAAGTGTCGTAAACATTCGTTTGGATATTGCTGGTGGGACAAACTTCCAGGTGTATGTTCTTCTCTTTCAGGTCGTCCAGGAGATCAAGATCCTCGAAACTTCTTACCCCATGACCGATGCGTGCAGGCTGCAGTTTTTCAAGGGTCTCCCTGACGCTTTCAGGTCCGCAGGCTTCCCCGGCGTGAGCCGTTCGGTGAAGGTTGTGCTCTTGTGCAAAACGGTAAGCGGCAATATGTTCGTCAAGTGAGAAGCCTTTTTCATCGCCGGCCAGATCGAGGCCTGCAACGGGGCTTTCTCTATATTCTTCAACTAATTTAGCGGTCTCCATGCTCTGAGCTTCCGAAAAATATCTCAGGTTACACAAAATCAGGTTCAACTGAGTAGCGGTGCCGGTGTTCTCAAGGGTTTTCAATACGGTTTCAACAATGGCATGGGGCTGCAATCCATTGCGGGTATGCAGCAAGGGTGCAAAACGAACCTCGGCATAAATAACATTATCCTCTTCCAGCATATCGACAAGTCCCTCTGCCGCTAGTTTCAGGCTGTATTCAGACTGAAGCAAATCGACCTGTTTTTCCACTCTCTTCAGGTAATCATTGAGGTCAGTGCATTTAGGAGGGGCTACAAAGGCGTTAAAGAACTCCTGCCTGCTTATGGAAGGATCCAGTTTACGTACGGCATCATAACTTAGGGAAGAATCAAGGTGAAGGTGCAGTTCCGTCTTTGGTAACCGGTTTATATCCATATAATCATTTCGGTATTAGCCGATCCGGGTTAAATATTAGTGTTGATTTCTTTCTTTGGCTGAATTCTAATCAGTAAAAACAAGCAAGAGGCAGATAGCTTTGCTACATCTATCTGTCGAAAGCCGGTGGATCAGTCAGCTCCCCTGAATTAAGATGCAGTATGGTAAAATAAAAAAGACCTCCGCGAAGAGGCCTTTTTAAAACGTAAAATAATTTAAATTCAGGATTCGGACTCCGGTTCAGCTTTGGTCTTTTCCTTGGTCTCTTCAATAGATCCCAGGAGATCCTCAGCTTCCTTGATTAGGTCTTCCGCCCTCTGCCGGGCATCTTCAACAACCAGGTCGCCTTTCTTTTTAGCATCCGATATCGCTTCTTTTTCGTCAGAAAGCTTATCTATAAGATGTGTCAGTTCATCAAGATAATTGCTTAATCGGTAGGAAAGGACATCCCTTGTGTTGCTTCCTTTATCGGGAGCGTAGAGCAAGGCGATAACCGAACCCACTAAAGCGCCGGATAACAGTCCCAATGTAAAGTCTTTGGATTTACTCATAATAATACCTGCTTTTTAATCTTTTGTATCAGTTAATTCGAATAACTCTATGCTTTTACTATTGTTATAACAAGAATATAAGCTCTTTTATTATTACTCTAATATGCAATTTCGTACGCATTTTTGAAAACAAAGTTAATAAAATTCTATGAAGCTTTTTAACTTTACAAGGCAAACAGCCGGCAGCAATTAATCGATCCTGCTAGCCTGCTTGTTCTTTTGCCTGCTCTTTAATGGCATCCCGCCGCTGCTTGCTGATGCCCATTACAAATACCGGTACCACGTAGAGGGTGAGTATGGACCCGAAGAAAAGTCCACCGATTACCGTCCTTGCGAGCGGTGCCCAGATTTCCGATCCGGTTCCAAGGCCGATGGCCAGTGGAATCATGGAGCAGATCGTGGTAAGGGCAGTAAGCAAAATGGGACGCATTCTTCTCTTGCAGGCCTCAATGACGTTATTGTACAGGGAGTCGGAATATTGGTTATTTTTGGTGTAGATGTGCATGTAATCTACCAGTACAATCCCGTTATTAACGATAATTCCTACAAGCATGAATATTCCTATAAAGGCGGTTGCCCCGATCGGGGTATTGAAAATGAACAGTCCCGCAAAGGCGCCAAAGAAGGCCAGGGGTATGGTAAAGAAGATCACAAAGGGATCGCGGAAATTCTCAAACAGCGAGGCCATGATCATGTAGGTTAAAGCGATGGCAGCCAGCAGCGCCCATAATACTTCCGAAGCGCCTTCCTCGGCATCGCTGGTTGAGCCGGTAAACTCATAACGGTAACCGTCGGGCAGAATAACTTCGCGCTGGATGACATTGATAATCTGTTCCCGGTATTCATTTGCATTGCCATCTACTTCAACATTCACATCAAGCACGGTTTGCCGGTCTCTGCGTTCGATGCGCTCAAGTCCTTTAACGCTTTCAAAATGACCGAGCGCGGCAACCGGTACGCGCTGGCCGTCAACCTGTATCAGTTCGAGATCAAACAGCTGCTCTCGGTTGGTGATGACCGATTTTGATACCCTCACTTCGATGGGTACTTCGCGCCCCTGATCCCTGAAAAATCCTACGCGCGTTCCCTGGGCCTGTGTTTTCAGGGAATTGGCAACTTCGTTTAATGAGCTGCCCATCTGGCTTATTCGGTTTCTATCAACAATATACTGAAGCTCGGGCGTGGGAGAGGTTCTGCCGTTATCTACGGAAATGACATCCGGATCCTGCATCAATACATTTTCGATTTTGTTAGATATGGCCTGTAAGACATTTACGTCCGGGCCGACCAGGCTTAACCGTATGCCGCTGCCGAAGGAACCGAAGCCTCCGCCTCCGCCACCGCGTATGTTCACCTCAACGCCCGGTGCCTGTAGCTGACGGCGCAATTGAGAGGAAAACTGCGTAGTGCTGACCTCCCGCTCGCTCTGGGGTATGAGGTTTACCGTCATAGATCCGATATTGGTCTGGGACGAAAAGCGCCGCTGGCCGATGTTGTTGATTACCGTTTCTACCTCCGGCATATCCTGCAGCTGCCTGCTGAAGTTCCTCAGGGTTTCAGCGGTCTTAACGAGCTTGGTGCCTGAGGGGAGCTCTACACTTATATTAACAGACCCGCTGTCTCCTTGCGGAAAGAAATCGCTCTCCAGATTTTGGTAAATAAGATAGGAGCCCCCGATTATGGCCATGACAAAAATAACGGCCGTCCATTTTCTGAACATAACCCATTCCAGGCTCAGTGAATACCATCGTTCCATTGTCTTGACGATGCGTGCCGTAAGGTTCTCTTTCTGAAATTCCGTCTTATTCAAAATCAGCAGGGAGAGTACCGGTACCAGAATGATGGATGCGAGGAAAGAGATGGCTATGGCAATACTGATGGTAATGGCGAATTCTACAAAAAACTGTCCCTGTATGCCTGATAGGCCGATAATAGGGGTGAATACACCCAGGGTAGTAAGCGTTGCCCCCAGCAGCGCACCGATTACTTCATTGGTGCCCTCCAGGGCTGCCTGGAACTTGGGTACCTCTTCTTCAAGTTTCCGTGCAATGCTTTCAGAGACCACAATGGCATTATCCACCAGTAGTCCGATAGCCAGTGCCAGTGCCGTAATGGTTAGGATGTTCAGGGTAAGGCCCGCCGCATACATGGCGGCAAAACTCGCGGTTACCGATACGGGAATGGTTGCCGCAACAACGAAAGATATCCGCCATCCCCCCATCACAATGAAGAGAATGATGATCACTACAATCAGGGCCGCAAGAGCTGACTGGGTGAGGTTGGAGATGGAGTTTTCAATATTTTCGCCGTCATTGGTCAACACCTCCAGCGATGCCCCGGCAGGCAGCCCCCGGTTGATATTTTCAAGCTCCTGTATTACGGACGAAGTTACATCAAGCGTGTTGGCATCCGATTTTTTCTGCACCTCCATGGTCACGCTGTTCTTTCCGTTGATCTCTACAAGGGTGTTGATATCTGCGAAACCGTCTTCAACTTCTGCAACATCCTTAATCCGAATCGGTATGTCGTTTTCGGATTTTTTAATGATGGTCTGCCGGATATTTTCCACATTCTGAAACATCGATTCGGCCCGGACGCTGTAGCTGTTTGTGCCGGAAATAATGCTTCCTACCGGCACCTCCACATTATTGTTTCGCAGTGCCCTCTCAATATCTGCGGGAACCATGCTGTGCTGCGCCAGCGACATGGGGTCTACATTCACGAAGATTTTGCGTTCCAGTCCCCCGCGTGTATCTGCAGAGGCCACCCCGGGCAGGCGTTCTATTCTGGGTTCGATAAACTCCACCCCAAGCCTGCGCAGTTCATCTAATCCCTGGTTGGTCGCCTCAAGGCTGAGCCGCATGATGGGGAAGTTTTCGGGGTCGAACTGAAAAATGACGGGCTCGGAAGCCTCCGCCGGCAACTCGTTTCTTATTCTGCCGATAGCCTCCCTCACTTTAAGTTCCGTATTACGGATATTGACCCCGTTTTTAAGGCGTAATATGATAAAGGCACTGCCCTTGCTGATATTTGACTCAAGCTCTTCTATCCCTTCAATGGACGATACGGCACCTTCAATCGGATCAACGATGATGCGGGCGATATCTTCGGGCGCAACATTTCCATAGCCGGTGGATATAGCCAGGATGGGAATATTAAAAGAAGGGTAGAGCGTGACCTTAAGTTTAGTCAGGGAAAAGGCACCGAAACCGATCATGATCAGCGTGATCATGATAACGGTGATGGGCCTGTTTAAAACTCTACCGGCGACAGAAAACTTTTTCATAATGTGTAACTTAAATCATGAAACATTTTTTTGCAGTATCCAGACTCATATTTAATCATTAATGAGCCTCGGCCAGTTCGGTATCCCGGATCGGATCAATTTTATGCACGGAATCAAAGCCCAGTCGGTCAACGAGAGAATTAATGATATTGTACATGCAGGGTACCACAAATAACATCAGCAGGGTAGACATGGTAAGCCCACCGATTACTGTCCGTGCCATCGGGCTCCAGGTTTCAGAACCTGATCCTATTTCCAGTGCCAGCGGTACCATGGATAATATTGTGGTAAAGGCAGTCATTAAAATCGGCCGCAACCTCCGGGTGGCGCCGGTAACAATAGCTTTGTGGCGGGTTAAATCCCGGGCCTGCAGTATTTTAATATAGTCAATCATGACAATACCGTTGTTTACCACGATACCCGAAAGTAGTATCAGTCCAACCATGGAGGTTACACTTATGGAAGTGCCGGTAGCCCATAGCATCAACAGAACGCCGGTCAGGGCCAGCGGTATGGTAAGTATGATGATAAAGGGTTCAACGAGACTCTCAAATTGTGATGCCATCACCATATACGTTAGAATCCCGGCTATCATAAAGGCGATCATCAGGTAGTTGAAAG
>Ga0102928_1001081_pt1 | contig 17434 bp, 13 predicted proteins | sample SalPonR1_B_D1_MG_FD_78504 | JGI IMG/M metagenome (GOLD analysis project Ga0102928, IMG submission 78504) | Salt pond soil microbial communities from South San Francisco under conditions of wetland restoration - Salt Pond MetaG R1_B_D1_MG | ecosystem: Environmental > Aquatic > Marine > Intertidal...
AACAAAAGGCATACAAAAGAAAGCCTAAAAGTTCTTAAATAAAATATTGGTCTGGTAGTTCAGTTGGTTAGAATACATGCCTGTCACGCATGGGGTCGCGAGTTCGAGTCTCGTCCAGACCGCCTTTAAAACACTAAAGCCCTTGATTTTCAAGGGCTTTTTTATTTTCTGTGTTGCATTTGTGTTGCACTTTACTTACCCTACCTTTAGTTTATTATATCTTATAATTAAATAAATGATTTTTATAATTTTGTATAAAAATTAATAATTATGGGTAAAATTAATATTCATTCAACAAAGTACTTTCTTTCTTTAATATTTAAACCTCGTAAAACATTTCACGATTTAGTGCTTTATTATTTCATTTGCTATAAAGCCGAAATAAAACGACAAAAAAATACCAATAAAAAAGAATTAATATATAGATATTCGCTTATAGAAAAAGATTATAGAAAAAATTATTCAACTAAATTTAAATATATCTTATTCCCATTTAATAGATCAGGGAATAATGGTTATAAAGAAAGTATGGAAATTATTATATTAATATTCAGAAATGCTCCTGAATTGGTTGTTAATTTATTCGAAAAAAATGAAATATCTTTTGAAGATACAGCAAAATTAAAATCAGATTATTTTAATTATTACCACCAACAAATCCCAAAGATTAATAATAATTTTCAAACAATTAACCAATTAATTAATATTCGTAATACTGAAAATAATATTAATAATCATTTCATAACTTCTTTAGAAAGTCAAAAAGACGAAAATAATCCAAAGAATTCTGATTCAACAAATGCAAAAAAAATACTACACCAATGTATTGATCAGGCAAAAAGATATGCACAAAAGAGAAATGGAAAGAGAAATGGAAAAATAAAAGCTAAAATTATTGCCGCATATCTTTTCTCAACAGGTTTATTAGATGATACAATGGGTCAAATTGAAAGAACCAAACACTTATCAGATCTAATTAAAATAAAATTAACTACTACTAAACATATAGAAGATCCTACTTATTACAGAAAAAATCATGATACTCCTTTTAGTGTATTAAATAACCTTTTAGATATATATGATTTTTTTAGAAGTATTGAATTTGAAAAATCAATTGAATATATACAAGAAGACATTGAATCAATTAATAAAACTATTACTGAAGAAAAGGAACATTAATTTTTTTACAATATACTAAAGTTTTCTACTACTTCTTACTGGTTTCTACTACTTCTTACTACACCTGTTCAGGGTGCATAAGTTTGCGTAAAGTTTAACTTAAAACGCATACTTATGACTACACAACTTTACGCGATCAAGGACGCAGAAGAGCTACTTGATAAATTCCGGGAAATCATAAAAGAAGAAATACGGAAAAACACCAAAGATCCGACCGATTTTAATGAATCACCTTTTATTAAAATAGGTGAAGTTTGCAGAATTCTCCAAGTTTCTAAACCTACTGTTTACCATTGGGTTAATAAGGATTTGATTAAAATTTACAAAATTAGTTCTCGCTCCTATTTTAATAAAGAAGAAATCTTGGACTTTTTAAAATCACAAAAATAGAATAACCGTTGACGGCAATCAACGGTTATTTTTATTTAATTCTTACTTTTTAAAAACATTCTTATTATGGCAAATTTAAAGGATAATTTTAACAATATAAATAATATTGAAGACTTTTCGTACAATTATATACCTGGCGGATTTGTTTTAAGGCCGAGATACATTAAAAACAGCAAAATATCAACGGCTACTCCGTGCGCAAGAGAAACCTATGAATTGATGGTTCGGGAAGCTACCCACCAAAAGATACAATATAAAGGATACTGGCTAGATAAAGGACAGTTACTTACCACACAACAGGAATTAATCAACAAACTACAATGGCTAAAAGGCTATACACCAATGTATTATACGAAAGCCCAAATGAAAACTGCCATGAAAACACTTAGAGACTTAGGTTTGATTGACACAAAAAATGCACTCCATGGAACCATCATAACCATTTGTAATTATGAATATTACCAAAGAATATCAAACTATGAAAAGACTTCTGAAAATTCCAATGAAACACCAACGAATACACCATCAAAAAACAACCAAGATGCTTATCATATGAACAAGAACATAAAGAACAATAAAAAAATAAAGAAGAAATATATGATTGACATCAAAGATTTTAAAAATTTAAATAACAATTCAAAGATTGCTTATAAGTTTTGGGAACTCTTTAGAAACAGGGCTAAAGAGTTAGACTTATCCATTAAATCTATTGAAACTGCCGAACTTGAAGAATGGACTAAACCGATCAACGAATTAATTAATACTCACAAAAAAGTTCATGAAGAATTTCAAGAAGTTTATCAGTTTTTATCGAAAAATGAATTTTGGAAAGGGATTATAAAAAGTACCCAAAAACTGCTTTCGAAAGATAAAAATGGTAATATCTATTTCGATACGCTTCTACTTCAAAAAAGAGAAGAAGATGAAAAAAACAGATTGCCAACAAAAGATGAAATTAAACTAATTCTTTCCAATCATTTTAAAAGTCCAACTGATTATTTTATTGAAATATTATTTAATTACCTGGAGCAATTCAAAAAAATGAATTCACTCCCTTTAAACAATAAAACTTTAAAAATAGAAATTAATAAACTGGCTGATTACTCAAAAGGTTCCAGCATGGTAGCGGTTAATATTCTTAAAAAAGCATTAAATAGAAAACAAAACATTTCAAAAATGAATTAATGTTTTTCTTCCTTTCGGCTTTTTCATTTATAGTATATTTCTATAATCCATTACGTTACAAAAAACTTTTAAAATTTAAAATATGAGAATATGTAATTATTGTCAGGATCCCATGCCGAAAGGCAAGAAAAGTAATGCCAAATATTGCTGTGATTCTTGCCGAGTTAAGGCCTGGAGAGAAAGAAACCACATCCCGTCTCCCATCCGTAATGATACGGAAGTAATGACAAAATCTTATACCTGCTGTGAAGCCGGAAAATTTTACAGCCCTGTTGGAGCCTGGGGTAAAATACTAATATGCGATACCTGCGGAGCGAAATGGTTTCGAAAGTAAATTCTAATAATGCAGAAAAGATGACTACAAAAATTTTGTGCAAGGTGTATTTTCGCCCCGGCAAAAGTTTAAAACTTTTACCTGTGCAAAAATATCTTGCCCTTCGCAAGCTTAGGGATGAATTATCAGTATTCGTAAATTAATAAAATAGGTATAATATGAAAATAAGAAAAAGAGTAGACAAAAGAAGTAAGCGATATAAAAACGAAAATGAACGCTTAATGTATGAAGTTGATATTCGCTTTTCAAAAAAACAATTAGAAAAATTAGAAAAAATAAGAAAAAACACCCCCATAAGCACATTTATTCGAAAACAAAGCTTAAGAGGTAAAGTTATTCCAGAGCAAAGAGCAAAACTAGAAAGAGATTTAATAGCTGATTTAAGAAGAATTGGAGTAAATCTTAATCAAATTACTAAACAGATTAATATTTTTAAAGAAAATGCTCAAATTGATAATTATATGATTGAAATTAGATCTTATATGGAAGAATTAAGAGAACGTATGAAAAAACTATGATATAAATTATTTATTGTATTATTCACCCCACCAAACCCACTTCCCGATAATCCTGCTTGGCATTGAATTATCGGGAAGAGGCTTTTTTTATCCATAAGGACTTTCATTTTTACGTACAGACTTTGTTGCTTTCAAATAAAAATAAAAGACCTTAGTCTCACACTATTAATAATTAGACGTCATTTTTTGACGGAGGGTTAACCTTATTTTTGTTTTAGATATAGACTTTACCTTAAATTAATTAACTTTATAATGATTAAATATTTATTGAAATTCAAGGTAATAATAAATTTTAAAAATAAACTAAACCTAAGAACAAATGATGTACTCAAATGAATTTAAAAAACTGGTAGAAAATGCATATAATAAATCAGTTGAATATTATAAGAAAGAAAAAGATTTAATTCCGAATCCTTTTTATATCGGCTTCGGTAATCCTAATGCCGATATTTTAATTGTTGGCCAGGAAAAAGCTATAAACAAAAAGAAAAAGTTTGTAATAAAAACAGAGTCGGTGGAGAATCCCTGGCAGTGGAAAAAGATAGCCGATGAAAATATATCAGATATTAATTATGTGCTTTATGAAGGGAAAGAGAATATATCTCTTTTTAAAAATCCACTTTATCCCTACGCTAAAAAATGCACAGGCACATGGGCAAAATATCAAAAATTACTCAATTTAATATACCCGGAATTAGAGAAAGAACCGATTGAAAATTCATTTTTCACTAAATCTTTTATAACAGAAATTAATCATCAACCGTCACCAATTCAGTTAGGCAACAAAAGAGATCCTCAAAGAGAAGAGTTTCTACACAATGATTATTATAAAAATTTTAATGTTATAATATTAGCTATAGGCGATTATCTAAAGCAAAATGAAATAGAAGAAAAATTTGATGTTAAGAAGACGAGAGATGACTCAGAACCATGGAGGAAATTAATAATTTATAAGAATAATAATCTGAATAGAATTTTATTACATACAAGACAATTGAGTAATCGTTTTCCTAATTATTATCTGGGTAAAATTAGAGATTTAGTTAAAAATTATATTCATTAATATTTTGTGTAAATAGCTCTTTATATTTTTATATTGTTATCAGTTTATAATGATTTGGATATTTCATAAAACGCTAAATTACTATGTCCCTCCAAGCCGCCATAAAAAGATTATCTCTTATCATTGATAAGGTTTCTCGTTCACATTACCCAACGAAAAAAGAAATCTTTGATTTTGTAAATGATACCGGAATCAAAATGTCCAATAGAACATTAGATCGTGATTTTGAAAAGCTTCGGGATGAATTTGGGGTTGAATTATTATATGAACCATCAAAGAATGGTTATTACATTGATATCGACAACTCTCCTGAGTTTAGTTCTTTTCTGCGTTTAATTGAACTGAACGAAACTGCAGAACTAATTACCACCAGTTTAAAAGAAGGAAAAGAAAATTTTAAGTATATCGATTTTGAAACTTCTTCAGATTTTAAAGGAGTGCAACAACTGAAAGATTTATATAAAGCCATACGGAATTGCCACTATATTTCATTTCATCATACCAATTATCATACGGATATTACCAAGAAGTTTTTTAATATGGAACCCTACCTGCTTAAAGAATATCAAAACCGTTGGTATTTGGTGGCAAGGATGAAGGGATTTAAAAACTTTATTACTTTCGGCGTAGATCGAATTACACACCTTAAAATAAATGAGAAAAAATTTACTCGTGAGGATGATATGAAAGTTCGTCAATTGTTTGCAGAAATTATTGGCTTAGTATATTCAACTTCGGATGTTGAAGAAGTACTAATGGAAATAGATGAAAAACAGGGTAAATATTTTAAAAGTTTACCCTGGCACAAAAGTCAGAAAATTTTTAAAAAAGATAATAAGACCTTTATGCAATTAATTCTACGCCCCAATTTTGAGTTGATGCAACGAATTTTAATGTATGGAAATTTTGTTGAAGTAATTAAACCAGAATGGTTAAGAAAAGAAATTTTTGCCATACATTCTAAAGCTTCTGAAAAATACTCTGAATAGCATTCATGTAATTTATAGCTAAAGGATGTATTAAAGTAAATAAAAGTTTCGTGTATGCATGAAACTTTTTTTGTTAAAACAATTTAACTACGTCAACTTTTGGCGCTGTCCTAATGTAGGTTTGTAAAAAACTTACAATTATGGAAAATAGCAATACATTTAGCACTCAAGAAATCATCAAAAAACGTGATCTATTAACTCAAACTTCTATCATCTTAAAAAAAGAATTTTTTGGAATTGATTCGGTCATTGATCAAATCATTGAATCCATCTCATCCTGGTATTTCTTTCCACATATGCAGGAACGCCCAGTAGTGGTAAATCTATGGGGAATGACCGGTGTCGGTAAAAGTGATTTACTGGAACGATTAGTACAATTGCTCAAAATAAATGATCGATATTATCATTTTGATATGTCGGAAATTGCTGATGGACAAACCAATTTGAATACTGAATTTTCCATAGCGCAGAAAGCTATTAGCAATAACCCTGTGATTTTAGCATTTGACGAATTTCAGTTAGCCCGTACCATTGATGAGGATACCAATGAGAAAGACCAAAGTAAATCAAGAATTGTGTGGGATTTAATTGATACGGGCAAATATCAATTTATTGATTACTCACACCAAATAGATTACTTATATGAATTTTTGGAAAAAGCAGTTTTCCTGGTACGTAATGGTGTAAAAGTACGAAATGGAATTGTTGTGCAGGGAATTAAACTGTTTAAAGCTGAATTTAACTCCGATGATATAAGTCAGTCAGAGTTTAAAAGAAATTTTTTACTCAGACGCAGATTCACTCGTAAACCCAAATCTCTCCAATCCAATTGGGATGAAAATAAAGCCAATTATTTTATCGATCATGATTTGTTGAATACCATTTTTGAACTTTATAGTGATAAAATAACACGATTTTCTGCATTAAGAGAACATGTTTTTCAATTCAACGAATACGAAACCATCGATTTTATTAAAGAAATTATAAGGCATGCCTTATGTCCAAAAGTGATTGACCTGTCTAAATCGTTGATTTTTATTATCGGCAACCTGGATGAGGCATATAAAATGGCAGGAGATTTTAATCCCGACATTGATGCCGATTCATTTTATCAGGAAACATTAAAAATTGGAATATCTGAAATAAAAACAGCACTCAAACGAAGGTTTCGAAAAGAGCAAATTAGCCGATTGGGAAATACGCATATCATTTATCCCTCGTTGGATAGTAAAGCTTTCCGAAATATCATTGTTCGGGCATTAAACAAAATTGAAGAACAATGGCTTGGTGAATTTGGCGCTACGCTAAATTTTGATCATTCCGTTATCGATATATTGTATGCCGAAAGCGTTTTCCCGACACAAGGTGCCAGGCCGGTTCTTTCAACGATCAATCAACTGGTTCGTTCCAGGCTGGGTAATATTATTCTTGAAATAACGAAACACAAAATTACTGGCAGATATCATATTGAATGGTTATTCTCTAATAAAGCATATACAATAAAAATCATTCAGAATGATCGTGTAATTCATGAGTTTAGTTTGCAAGTGGATCTTAAACTCAATGAAAAACGAAGAGCAAAAAAAGATGATTTACAATCCATAGTAGCGGTTCATGAAAGCGGACATGCGCTGGTGTCAAGTGTTTTACTGAATATTATACCGGATAAAATAGTTAGTACAACAGCAAGTGATGATAACTTAGGTTTTAATTATACGGGTATCAAAACCAAAATATTTATCAAGGATGAAATGGTGAATCATATTGCACTTTTCTTAGGTGGTATTGTAGCTGAAGAAATTGTCTTTGGTGCCGGCAAAGTAACATCAGGTTCAGGTGAAGATATCAGCAAAGCTACAGAGTTTGCTTCGCGAATGATTAAAAGCTCAGGAATGTTTAAAAATCCTGTTAATGTTCAGGTAGAAAGTATACAAACCAATCATGCGTACTTTGATATAAATGGTGAATACAACCACCAACTTGAAAGGCTCATCGAACAAGGAAAACAACAAGCATATACTATTTTAAACGAAAACATAGAATTATTAATCACCATGGCTGATTATCTAAGCGACAACACGGTATTATACGAGCCACAGATTAAAAAAATGGTTGAACAATATGCTAAGCGCAATTTTTCAACAAATACAAATTCATACCGGGATATTTTAAAAAAGAAATTTCAGGAAATAGAATCGTGTGGTTCAGTAAATCAAAGGTTTTATTCGGACCATATTTCATTGAATAAGGATTTTAAAGTTTAATATTAAAACGAGATAAAAATATGCCTTTAATCCCAACACATCACGAGCAAAGTGTAAAGCATTTAGTTGAAGTGTTTTACAAAGAGACCCGTTTAATATTGAAAGTTTTCCTTGACAATAAAGAAATATCGAATTCTAATTCAGCTATCACGCAAATATGGAAACAACATCCAATATTGTCAAATTTCGATTTTTATCATTTTCAAAACGACACAGAATTTTTGCCTATTACCCAAAGAAATACGATTGGCTCGATAAAAAGAAAAATGGGTAAAATATTAGGGTTTGAATTCAAGATTTTTGATTTTCAGCATGAGTTAAGCGATGATGCAATGCTTTCTGAAATTATAAAATTTAAAAAGGATGAAAGAATTGTCAAAAAACTAAATGAATTAAACTTAAATCTCAGAAAAGTAACAAAAATATTAGAACAAGAAAGACAAAAATCAATCTACCTGTTTTCTCAAATAAACTTAAAATGGGAAAAAGAAATGATAATTGATTATGAACCAGAATATTTTTTAAGTTTTTATCTTCATCCAAAAGATTATTTATTTAATATCGACTTAGATAATGAGCTTTTTCGAATAAGGAGTACAATGCCTTACTCACCTGCTGTTAAATTACATAATGCGGATTTTGACTCTTTGGAAAGAGAGAATAGGGAAGATGTTACTGGTGTTAAAAATAATTCAAATGGCCAATATGATAAGATTGAAAACCAATATGCCCTTTTTTATTGTTTATGCCAGTATGTTAGCCTGCAAGATATTGCCAGAATTGGATCAATATGGTTTGATTATCATCATGTACATCAATGGAATTTAGTAATTTGAAGATTATTGTATCATATTTTGAATTGAAAATTCAATAATAAAATGTGAATGATGTATTAATTGTTTTAATTACTGATTAACAAACTATTTGTCAACTAATTGGTTTTTGTTATCTTTAGAATTAAGAAAAAAGCAATTAATAATTTGCTGCTGTTTTGCAATTTTAATTGCTTATTATCTCCAATTAAATTAATTAACGCCAAAAACGAATTAGTGTAAATAAAGTATGTATCAATCTTAAAAGCGGCAGTGAAAAAAAGAAACTTAAATATAAAATAAATTATGGATACAAATGTAACCACCCAATTAATTTTAAAATCAATAAATCAACTACTTGATTATAAATTTTTCATACCAGCTTATCAACGGGGATTCCGATGGACAGAAAAACAAGTAATACAGTTACTGGAAGACATTTGGAACTTCGCACAAAACCCACCAAAACAGGAACCTGACAAAGAAGAACCATTCTATTGTCTACAACCCATTGTTGTAAAAAGAAAGAATGAGCAGGAAAATGAATGGGAAGTTATTGACGGACAACAGAGATTAACTACTTCAGTTTTAATTCTCCATTACTTCAATGAAATGTGGCTAGGCAAACATAAAATAAATGAACCTCAAATATCTTATGAGACAAGAGGAGATAGCAATGATTTTATTTCACAGTTGGAGATTGATATAAATAAAGAAGTGGACATTGACTTAAATATTAAAGAAGTTCTCGATAATATAATACTGATTAATAACTTCGAATCGGAAGACAACATCGACTTTTATCACATAGCTAAAGCCTATAAAACTATTCATTTTTGGGTATCGCAAATGGATGATAAACTTGACAATAACAAATTCCAATCAGTTTTTAAACACCACACAAAAGTCATTTGGTATGAAGCAGAAGAAACAGAAAAGGATAATTCAATAGACATTTTTACAAGGTTAAACATTGGAAAAATACCATTAACAAATGCGGAATTAATTAAAGCTTTGTTTCTACAAAAAAGAAATTTTCCAAAAGAACATGCTTCTCTAAAACAAATTCATATTGCTTCTGAATGGGATAATATGGAAAAATCATTGCAGGATGATTCATTTTGGTTCTTTATATACAATCCTGAGAATCCCCTAAAATACGAAAACCGTATTGAGTATATCTTCGATTTAATGAAAAAAAGAAACAAAGACTCTGAATACTACCATACTTTCAATAAATTCAATGAAGTCTTTTCAAAAAAAAGCAGTAATAATGAATTTGATATTGATAAAATTTGGGAGGAAGTTAAAGAGTACTTTTTAACTTTTGAAGAATGGTTTAAAGATGATGAGTTGTTTCATTATATTGGCTACTTAATAGATTGTATAGATAAATCTAAAAATAAAAACAGGTACGTTGAAAATACTATAAAAAAAATAAATGCCTTAAAAAAGGAAGCAAAAAACAATACAAAAAAAATTTTTAAAAAATACCTGAGAAATGAAATTAAAAAGCAGCTAAATTGCGATATCGAAGATATAGCAGAATTAGAATATGGCGATAAACGCATTAAAAGAATACTTCTTCTTTTTAATATTCTAACTATACTCCAAACCCAAAAATCAGATATGCGATTTCCTTTTTACAGATACAAATCTGAAAATTGGGATATTGAACATGTTTGTTCACAGACCGATAAAGAAATAACAAAGAATAAACGGATAGCATGGGTTGATGATATATTGGATTATTTCGCAGGAACAACTGATATTAGTGAGGCTGAAAACTTCATTGAAAGGCTGAAAGAAAATAATGAAAAAGAGCATGAAATATATAGTATTTGTAATTCTCTTATTAATCTAAAAAAGTCTGACAATATTAAAGAGGAAGAATTTAATCACATATTTGAGCAGGTTCAAAAACATTTTGATGAAAATAAAGAAACAGAACAAAAAGATGATATTTCTAATTTATCACTGCTTGATGCTGCTACGAACAGAAGTTATGGGAATTCTTTTTTCCCCATTAAACGCAAAAGAATTATTGAAAACGACAAAAAAGGAATTTTTGTGCCCATTGCTACGAAAAACCTTTTTCTGAAATATTATTCTAAAAAATTAGGTAATGTAATGCATTGGAGTAATAGCGATGCACAAGATTACCTCGAAGCAATAAAAACAATGTTAGAAGATTTTTTCATTCAAAGAGACAACTAATATGAATAATTCAATAAAAACTCAATCAGGCGAACGACTATCATTTTTTAAACTTTTTGCTCAAAAACAATTTCGGGTACTAATCCCGATTATACAACGTGACTATGCACAGGGAAGAAAAAGCAAAAAAGAAGTAAGGGACTCATTTTTAAATGCCCTTTATGTTTATTTAGATGAAAACAAACCAAACAGAGATTTGGATTTCGTTTATGGTAGTCTGAGACACACTGATCAAGGAATTGATTTTATTCCTCTTGATGGCCAACAAAGGCTTACTACGCTTTTCCTTTTGCACTGGTATTTGTACCAGATTTCTGATAACACAGAAAAAAAAGAAGAATTTAAAAAGACGCTTTTAAAAAACGGGAAATCAATGTTTTCATATGAAACAAGGCGCAGTTCTACCGAATTTTGTGAGGCTTTAATGAATAATGATATTGATTTTGAGATTTTTACAGAATCCGACAATTATTTAGCAGAAAATGAAACGAATATCCTCCCTTCAGCAATCATTACAAATGAACCCTGGTTTTATCTTTCTTGGCAGAATGATCCAACTATCCAGTCCATGCTTACAATGCTTGATGACATTTACCAAAAGTTTAACGGCAGAAAAGAATTTTTCGAAAGACTGTTAAATACTGAAAATACTATTATTACTTTTTTGTTTTTGAACTTAAAGGATTTCCAGTTGACCGATGACTTGTATATCAAAATGAATTCCAGGGGAAAACCGCTAACCCCTTTCGAAAATTTCAAAGCCAAATTTGAGCAATATCTTGAAAAGGTTTCCTTAAAACGGAAATTTTCTCTCGAATTTGATGGAACAAAAAACGAAGTTTCATTTAAAGACTACTTTTCGCACAACATCGACACGAAATGGGCCGATCTGTTTTGGAACTACAGAACCTTGCAAAACCGATCCAACGCAATTAAAGATGATACTTTCGATGATGAACTAATGAATTTTATTCGAGTGATTTTTACTAGTCAGTATGCTATAAATTCTGATGTTTCATCAAAAGGGAAGAATGATGCATTGGAATATTTACTAGGAACTCAGATTGCAAGAAAGAGACTTGACTATTCAGAGGTGATTTCTTTCAGTAAATATGATGAATTAAAAGTTTTATCAGAAGATGGCATTTTATTCTTAATAGATGCATTTGACAGTCTCGCTAATGGAAACAAAAAAATTAAACTTCATTTATCCGATGAGTACAGTCATTATTTCGATGAAAACAAAGTTTTTGAAAATACATTAAAACATGATTTTGAAAGTAATCATCAACGCCTATGCTTCCATGCATATACCCGCTTTTTAATTCAAAACAAGAATGATTTAAGCGGAATTAATCAATGGATGCGGGTCATTCATAATCTCTCTCATCCTGAAAACAAAATTATAGACAGTGCTTCAGATGTAGCTGGAGCCATGAATTCAATCGAAGAATTATTGCCTTACAGCAATGACATTCTTTCCTATTTAAAAAATAAGGAATGCGAAATATCCTTTTTTTCGTCATGGCAAGTTTGGGAAGAAAAAATAAAAGCCCATTTAATAATAAAAAACGATAACTGGAAGAATAGAATCGAAGAGGTTGAAAAACACGGATATTTCAATGGGCAAATTGGTTTTATCCTTGAATTTGCAGGGATAGTAGAATATTATAATAACAACAAAAACTGCAATTGGAATGATCAATTAGATATTGAATATTTTAATAAATTCTCAGATTATGCAAGTAAGGCAAGCATTGTCTTTGATGAAAGTTATGAGAATAGGGAAAATGATAAAAATTTTGTTTTTGAAAGAGCAGTTTTAACCCAAGGTGATTATTTAACCACGGCATCTCAAAACAGGAAAAACCTATTATCGACAAAACAGACAAAAAATAACATCAAACGTGATCACAGCTGGAAAAGATTGCTGAGAATATCTAATGACAAAGACGGGCTTCAAAAGCGTTTATTTGTGAAGCAGGTTTTTGATGATGAACGCTTTGACAGCAAGAATATAGTAAGCTCATTAGAATCTATTTGTAAAGATAAAACAAACACATGGCGAGATTATTTTATTTCTTGCCCGTCTTTGATAAAGTATTGTCAACAAGGCTTTATTCGTTTTGATAATGAAAACAGTATACGATTATATAAACAGTCGCAAAGCAATTTTCCCCATGCAGAGATGTACACTTATTATTTATGGAAAAATTCTATTGAACCTCAAAAAGAAAAATTTAAATCATATAAGGTTGATTATAATTATGTTAAGAGTATTCAAGAACATCCATGCATAGTTTTTTATTCCAAGAGAATTGGTGAGATAGCAATTTATTACTGCAATGATGATGAGTTGCCAAATCCTTACGAAATTGTTTTTAGAAAATCAGAAGGAGAAAATCACCAGGAAAATTACAATCAGGATATTAAAGAAATTTTAGACGAACTTGGTTTTGAATGGTATGAAAATTATAAAGGATATTTTAATATATTTGGTACAAGTGAAGAATTAATGGAGAATTTAAAGCAGCTTAACGAAAGACTAAATGAAAAAAATATTACTGAATGAGCGAAAACATAACATACAGAGAAGACAAGTTAAAAGAAAACAAAAATGACAGACTTTGCAGCATATTATTTATCAAAGCTTTTTTGAAAATTAGTTCCTGGTTCTTTTGCATGTAAAAGCCTTATAAGTACTTTCTTTTTAGCAAGACTATCCAATATAGACATAAATGATTTTACAGACCCATGATACTTTACATGTAGATCTTTTATATCTGCCGTTCCAATCCAGACATACTCTTTAGCATGAGCAATGGGCTCAATTACTTCATGCTAGAGTTGCTCATTTGTTATAAAATTTAATACTCATGAACTAAAATAGTTTTTTACTAATTCTTTATTAATTCAACTTTATCATGCATTTGTACTTTATATAAGTATTTTTTAAATTCTAAAAAAACATTATCAAAACTCGCACGCTTTTGAATATACCAGTTTGTTGTTGGTTTGGAACCATCTATTTTGAATTCTCTTGTTACAAAATTCTCCACATCAGGATCCTTAGCATTAGATTCAGGTCTACATGTAATGCCATAATAAGGAATTATCTGTTCTGAGTTTTGTTCCTTAATATTATCATAACCTATACCGCATAAAAAACGTTTACCATGGTACTTCATTTCAATTCCAAACCAACAATATCCAATTTCATTTCTATCCCAAGGAATTACATTTTTTTGGTATTCTTTAATTATCTCTTCTTGCCATCTATTGTTATATTCCTTGAATTTATTTTTACTTTCTTTTCTTATCCTAACTTTCATTTTATTGAGGTAATCATTCAACGTATTTAATTTTTTTTCAAAAGTTTCAATTTTACCAAAATGTTCTTTTAAATCCAGATCATCTTTGATTTGTATGCTACTCTGTAAGTATTTTAATAATTCTTCATTCATTTCATTCATTTCTTTTCTAGTTTTAAATATCCCTTTTAAATGATGTATATATTGCTGAATCCCTGCTAATAATATTTCATTTTTAAAATCACATTGAGGTAGAACCTTTGTTTCAAGCCATGGTAGAATATTATCTCTGTAACTAATTGCTTTATATTTATCTTTTAACTCACTTCTAATTTCTTCTGATAAGCTTTTTTCAGAAGGCTCACCCCCTCTGCGAGTCAAATACAACACAAATATTTTGTTTTTAAATTTTTCCTTTTTAACGATACCAACATATCTATTAACTTGTCCTCCGTTCTTTACTTGTTCACGAGCATTATGTATTTTATTCTCAATAATTATAGCATAATCATTATCTATTATTGTGATATCAATTCTATCCTTTTCTGCGAGTATTTCTGGATTCTTAATCTTTGAACTTAAATCATCAAAACCCACATATTCTAAAAATGATTTTAAAAAAGGATATTTATCTCCTTCTTTAAAACCTAATAGCTTTTTAAGAATTTTACTATGAGCATTTTCATTGGCCTTAATTTCATCTAATAAATTAAATGAGTATGGTAATTTTCTTTTTAAATCGTTATACTTAGTATTAAAATTTTCAATAATATCTAATAATGAATCTTTCATATAGCCTGCCCTTTTTAATGATTATTTAAAGTTAACAAAATATAATTACGCATTTGTCTTTTTTATACACAATTGGATCATCGTATTTCACATTCCACAAAATATTTGTATTAGTATCCAGAATTGATCGTATAGCATCTAATAGTTTTTCAAGAATTATATGAAGTAAATTATTATTCTTTTGTAAATAAATTTGAACCCAAACGACCTTTATCTTATGAGAATTTTGGAGAAAATGGAGCTTGCTAAAGTTATCAAAATCACCATCTGCTTCAAATATCAATTCCTTCATCTGTAATTTACCTGCATTTTTTAAAGAGTCAATAATATCAGCCATGTCAATAGAAGCTTGTGAAGGAAACCTACCTAAATCAGTAAATGCTTTTATTAAAGTAGAAATTTCTTTTAAAGCAGCTGGTGAATTATTTATGATATAATGTGGATTCTGTCTTTTTATGTTATCAGTTATAATAATCTCAATTACCGTTTTATGCTTAAATAACCTGGTAATGTCATCAACTATTCCAATGCAGTTGTCTTCGGGAAGATAAATAATAAAAAGTAAGAATATATTTTTAGAAAGGTCATCAATTAATTGATTGTGATTGATTAAATCTACATAAAGTAAATCTTGTTTAATCAGCCTGTTTACAATATTTTCTCCGTGGTTTCCAATACCAGTTATAATTGTTCTTGGTTTATTCATATCCTGTAAGATTTGATATTAAAATACATAAGCCATTATTGTTTTTATTTTACAATTGGGTAAATAATTCTGTATTTCATGTATGTCATCTTCATTTGTTTCAAAATAATTTAGATAGAGTGTTTTTAATTTGGGTATATTGCTTAACTGTTTATAATCCATAACTTGGGGGTGGTAGATATATAGTTCTGTTAGGTTTTTACAATGAGCTAATTCAGAAATATCTTTAAAAGAATTATGGTAAATGTTTAACTTTTCAAGTTTTGGTAATTTTGTAAGGGGGGACAAATTTTCTATACTATTCCTTTCAATATTCAGCCTTTTTAGATTTTTGCAATAAATTAATTCATCAATCTGTTTAATATTATTATTATAAAGATTTAATTCTTTAAGCTTTCGCAAGTGAGACAAGGGTGAAAGATCTTCAACTTTGTTTTTATCGACACTCAGCTGTTTTAAATTTTGGAAATTTTCTATACCGGCCAAAGAATGAATATCAGAATTATATAAGTCTAAACTTTTAACGAGCCAAAATTTTTTAAATAATTTAATCAGGCCTATCTTGTTTTTTTCTAAAATAGCCAACCCCATATTCGGATCGTTAAATAAAGAATTAAACTTACGTATTTGCTTTATACTTGCAACCATAATGTGTTATTAAGATATAATACAAAAGTAAAACGATACTCTGCCAAAACGTGACGTTAAGAAAATAATCAGAAGAATTAAAATTGAGTAGATCAGATAAAAAAACAAGTGGTAACAGGAATCGTTGTAAACGAAAAAATAAATATTGATAGAAAACTTATAAGGCGAGTTCGTGCCATAATTTATGAGATAAATTTAAATGGACTAGAATCTGCAACAAAAAGGCATTTGAATACGAAAGGGAAAAATAGATCGAGAAGATCAATTGTTTTTTAAATTGAAGGATATATAAGATTTATTGGGCAGTTAAGAGGAAAGGATGAGCATATTTATAATAAGTTACTCAGAGAATTTAATTAAAAGTTTTTGAATTGGTTTGTAAATTCCCTGTTTTTAGGACTATTTATTTGCAGACTTATTTTTTTAGTAAGGTTAGTTTTTTCTCTTCACCAAATCCACCTCCCGATAATCCTGCTTGTCATTGAATTCTCGGGAAGAGGCTTTTTTTCCCTAAGGACTTTCATTTTTACACACAGACTTTGCTGCTTTCGATAAAAAATAAAAGACCTTAATCTCCCTCTGTTTAAATCTTATCTCAAGTACCTGGTAAGGTTAATCTCAATGAAATTAGTTTAATAAATAATTCATCACAAAGGTAGAAAATCCTTTTGAAATGAGCCCGCAGTGCCATTTCGCAATCCACAATAGAAATCCGGCATAAAGCCGCTAACGCTATTTATACGAATTTATATTGCTCGTTTTCAAAACGATTTTCAGGGATGGTTCCGAATTATTAATTAAAAACACCGGAGCCAGGTGGATAAAGTCGGAGCCAATACCATGAGTTTAGATTTAAAAATAAATGATGTTGAACGTGGAATTTACTTATACGTTCTTGTGCTGCAGAATGACAAATTTTATGTAGGAATTACAAATAGTCCGGAAAAAAGATTTAAAAAGCACAGAAGTGGAAAATCGATAAAGTTTATAAATGAAAATCTACCCATTATTGATATTCGAAAAATT
>Ga0102928_1001102_pt1 | contig 17314 bp, 18 predicted proteins | sample SalPonR1_B_D1_MG_FD_78504 | JGI IMG/M metagenome (GOLD analysis project Ga0102928, IMG submission 78504) | Salt pond soil microbial communities from South San Francisco under conditions of wetland restoration - Salt Pond MetaG R1_B_D1_MG | ecosystem: Environmental > Aquatic > Marine > Intertidal...
CGACCCCAACGCCGCCTCCGGCCCGGCCTTCACCGCCTCGGGCCGCTTGCTCGCCAGCCTTGGGGGGCCGCATATCACCATGGGTCACGCATCCGGCGGCGCGCTTAACGCGTTGATTTTGCTCGCTGATCACATTTCCCAAGGTTGGACCCCGGCGCAGGCCCGCGCGATATTCACCATGCTGCCGCCCGAAGTCACCACCCATGCCGACGCCGCCGCCCGCCTCGGGATCTCCCGTCAGGCGGTCGATCAGGCCCTGACCGCCGCTGGATATCACTGGATTTCCAATGCAATTCAATCTGTTGAAGCGCATTCTTTATCCCAAATCTATCCCCCGGCGTGACCCCGATGTTTGAAACCATCGCCGCCTTGCTCCTGGCCCATGCGCTGGCCGATTTCACACTGCAAACCAACTGGATCAACGCCAACAAGGCCCGCCTGCATGTGATGGCGCTGCATGGGCTCATCGTCTGGATCACCGCCCATCTGGCCCTTGGCCATGTCTACGCCCCGGCGCTGGCGGCGCTGACACTTGCCCATATCCTGATTGACGCGGCTAAAACCTACAGCAAATTCAATAACCTGCCCGCCTTTCTTATGGATCAGAGCGCGCATCTGGCCACCCTTCTTGCCGTCGCCGTCTGGATGCCTGACCTCTGGCAAACCGGCCTCTGGGCCGCACATCCCGCCCTTTTGCCGCTCATGGCTCTCGTCGCCGGGCTGATCCTCTGCCTTACCGCCGGGCAATATGCTGTCGGGCTCCTGATGCGCCGCCACAGCATCCGCATGCGCAGCGCCGGGCTGCGCGACGGCGGCCGCCAGATCGGCCTGCTCGAACGTGGGCTGATCTTCCTGCTGGTGCTGGCAAATCAGCCCATCGGAATCGGCTTCCTGATCGCCGCCAAATCCATCCTGCGCTACGGCACCGCCAACCGCGACCAGCGCAGTGCCGAATACGTGATTATCGGCACCCTCGCCTCCTTTGGCTGGGCGATCGCCATCGCTCTTGGCACCCAATCGCTTCTATCTGTGCTTCCCCCGCTTGAGATCGCGCCCCGAACGCCCTAGGTTCCCCCAAGACACATGAGGAGGCACAATGTTCGGCATCCCCGGTAAACAAGCCGTTACCATGACGCCCGCCGCGGCGACCCGGATCGCGAATCTGATGGACAAGGATGGCCATCAGGGTTTGCGCATCGGGGTCAAGAAAGGCGGCTGCGCAGGCATGGAATACACGATGGACTACGTGGCCGAGGTCGATCCCAACGATGAGGTGGTCGAGCAGGATGGTGCACGGGTGATGATCGCACCGATGGCGCAGATGTTCCTGTTCGGCACCGAGATCGACTATCAAACCTCGCTTCTGGAATCCGGTTTCGTGTTCAACAACCCCAATGTCACCGAGGCCTGCGGCTGCGGCGAGTCGATCAAGTTCGAGAACATGTAAGCCACCCATCCCATCAACATAACAATAAAAACAAAAGGTTGACCCGGAATGACGCGCAAACTCGCCGCCGGAAACTGGAAGATGAACGGCACCCGCGAGGCGCTTGACGAGTTGCAGGCCATGACGTCCGCGCATCCTGAACCGCGGGTCGATATCCTGATCTGCCCGCCAGCTACCCTGCTTCTGCAGGCCGCCGCGCTCAGCGCAGATACCCCGCTTTGGATCGGCGCGCAGGATTGCCACAGCGCCGCATCGGGCGCGCATACTGGCGATATCTCGGCGCCGATGATCGCTGATGCGGGCGCTCATGCGGTGATCGTCGGCCATTCCGAACGCCGCCAGGATCATGGCGAAACCGACGAGGATGTGTGCGCCAAGGCGAGTGCGGCCCACGCGGCGGGCCTTGTTGCGATCATCTGCCTTGGCGAAACCCTGGCCGAGCGCGATGCGGGGCGCACCCTTGATGTAATCGGCGCCCAGCTCGCCGGCTCCACACCCGACAGCGCCGATGCCGCGAACACCGTCATCGCCTACGAGCCTGTCTGGGCGATCGGCACCGGCAAGGTGCCAGATATCGCGCAGATATCCGAAGTGCATGATTTCATGCGTGAAAACCTGACCACGCGGTTCGGCGCAACCGCCGCCAATATCCGGCTTCTCTATGGCGGCTCGGTCAAACCCGCCAATGCCGCCGAGATTTTCGCCGTCGGAAATGTCGATGGCGCATTGGTCGGCGGCGCCAGCCTCAGCGCTGCGGATTTCTCGCCCATCATCACCGCTCTCGAGGCCGCGGGCTAAGCATTCAAAGCGGCAGCATGGTGGTGGACTTGATCTCTTCCATCGACAACAGCGCCGTCACGTTATGCACCTTCACCTCGGAAATCAGCGCCTGATAGAAGGTGTCATAGGCGCGTGCATTGGCGACGCGGACCTTCAGGATATAGTCGATATCCCCCGCCAGTCGGTGCGCCTCCTGCACCTCGGGGTGGTCGCGCAAGGCTTGCAGGAACGTCGCCTGCCAGCTCGCGTCATGCTCTGACGTGCGGATCAGAACAAAGAAGCAGGCCTCGAATCCAAGCGCCTCGGCATCCAGCAGAAAGGTCTGCTGCTTGATGATCCCACCCTCGCGCATCTTGCGAATCCGGTTCCACACCGGGGTCTTGGAACTGCCCACGATCTTGGCGATTTCATCCAGCGATTGGCCGCCGTCCTTTTGCAGCTGCATAAGGATTTTCCGATCAAGTTCATCGAGGCGAACAGCCATTTTCCAATTTCCTTCCTTTATGGAACGCTTCGGCGCAATCCGACCCGAACAGGAACAAATGTCCTTATTGAGGCTGCCCTATGGCGTTTAACCGGGAATATTTCCTATATTCCAGGCCAAGTCAAACAGAACGCCGAGGCCCTCCTCATGAAACATTTTCCGGTTTTCCTGTCCGTCGAGGGCCGCCGCATCGTCCTTTCGGGCGGTGGTGAGGCGGCGCTGGCCAAGCTGCGCCTGATCCTCAAGACCGAGGCGCGCATCGAGGTCTTTGCCCCCACCCCCGCTCCCGAGATCGTCGCCTGGGCGGACGAAAACCGCCTGACACTCCATCGCCGTGCACTGGCGGCCGGGGATGCGCTTGGCGCGGTTCTGTTCTATGCCGCCGACGAGGACGCCACCGAGGACGCCCGCACCGCCGCCATCGCCGAGGCCGAAGGCGTGCTGGTCAATATCGTCGACAACCTCGAGGACAGCCGCTTCATCACCCCCGCCATCGTCGACCGCGACCCTGTGACCGTCGCCATCGGCACCGAAGGCGCGGCCCCCGTTCTGGCGCGCGCGATCAAGGCCGATCTCGAAGCGCGCCTGCCCGCCACGCTTGGCTCGCTTGCCCGGATCGGCAAGGCATTCCGCGCCGTGGCGGACATTCTGCCGATGGGCCGCACGCGGCGCGATTTCTGGAGCGAATATTATTTCGACGCCGGCCCGCGCGCCATTGCCGACAGCGGCGAAGACGGCGTCAGACCGGCGCTTGAGCGCCTGCTTGCGCGCCACCGTGCGGCACCTGCACACCGGCCCGGCCATGTTGCCTTTGTCGGCGCCGGTCCGGGCGATCCGGACCTTTTGACGCTCAAGGCCCGCAAGGCGCTCGATACGGCCGATGTGGTGATCCATGACCGACTGGTGACGCAGGGGATCCTTGAACTGGCCCGCCGCGAGGCGATCCTGATCGACGCGGGCAAACAGGGTTTCGGCCCCTCCATGTCGCAAGCCGAGATTGATGACCTGATCGTCGCCCATGCATGGGAAGGCGCGCAGGTGGTGCGCCTCAAGGGGGGCGATCCGACGATGTTCGGGCGTCTGGACGAAGAGATCGACGCCGTCGCGGCTGCCGGGATCGCCTGGCATATCGTGCCCGGCATCACCGCCGCCTCGGCCAGCGTCGCGGCCATCGGCCAAAGCATGACCAAGCGCCAGCGCAACGGCGCGGTCCGCTTCCTGACCGGGCATGACATGAAGGGCTTTGCCGATCACGACTGGCGCGCCCTGGCCCGCCCCGGCGAGGTTGCCGCGGTCTACATGGGCAAGGCCGCCGCCCGGTTCATTCAGGGCCGTCTGTTGATGCATGGCGCAGATCGCGCCACCCCGGTCACGGTGATCGAGAACGCATCTCGCCCCGATCAGCGCATCCTCTCAACCACGCTTGGCCAATTGCCGACCGATCTGGCCCAGGGCATCACGGATGGTCCGGCGCTCACCTTTTACGGGCTGGCCCCGCGCGCCGCGCAGGCCGCACTTTCCCATGCTGAACAGGAGCTTGCCTGACATGCCCCGCGCTTTCACTCCCAAGGTCGTCACCGCCAATGCCCTCCTTGAGGGCGACGTGGTTTACCTCACCTTCGATGATCGCTGGACGCGCGATCTGGCGCAGGCCGAACTGATCACCGACGAGGCCCATGCACAGCTGCGCCTCCTGTTGGCCGAGGGCCAGCCCGATCAGGTGGTCGGCGTCTATCTCGCCGATGTCACCGACGGGCCGAATGGTCCCGAACCCGCCCATTTTCGCGAGGATTTCCGGCGCAGCGGCCCGTCCAACTACCGCCACGGCAAACAAGCGGAGCTTTCCGATGTATGATTACAGCGAATTCGACGCGGCTTTCGTCGCCGAGCGCAACCGCCAGTTCCGCCAGCAGGTGGAACGCCGCGTGAGCGGCGCGCTGACCGAGGACGAGTTCAAGCCGCTGCGCCTGATGAACGGGCTTTACCTGCAACTTCATGCCTACATGCTGCGCGTCGCCATTCCCTATGGCACGCTGGACAGCGCCAAGATGCGCCAGCTGGCGCATATCGCCGAACGCTGGGACAAGGGCTATGGTCATTTCACCACCCGCCAGAACATCCAGTACAACTGGCCCAAACTGCCCGATGTGCCGGATATGCTGGATTCGCTGGCCGAGGTGGGGATGCATGCCATCCAGACCAGCGGCAACACCATCCGCAACGTCACCGCCGACCATTTCGCAGGCGCCGCCGAGGACGAGATCGCCGACCCCCGCCCGGTCGCCGAACTGATCCGGCAATGGTCCACCGACCACCCGGAATTCCAGTTTCTGCCACGCAAGTTCAAGATCGCCGTCACCGGCAGCCCCAATGACCGCGCCGTCATCAAGGCGCATGACATCGGCATTCAGATCGTCGCGCGCGGCGCCGAACAGGGCTATCGCGTCATCGTCGGCGGCGGCCTTGGCCGTACCCCGATGATCGGCAAGGTGCTGAGCGATTTCGTCACGCAGGATGATCTTCTGCCCTACCTGGAATCGGTGGTCAGCGTCTGGAACCAGATCGGGCGTCGCGACAACAAGTACAAAAGCCGCATCAAGATCACCGTCCACGAGCACGGTATCGAAGATATCCGCGCCCGCGTTGCCGAACGGTTCAAGCTGGTACGCCCCGCTTTCAGCGGCGTTGATCTTGCGCTGTTTGACGAGATCAAGGCCGCTTTTGCCCCACCCGCCTTTCGCAAGGCCGGCACCGAAAGCTTTGACAAGGCCTACAGCGCCGACCCGGTCTTTCGCGCCTGGGCCGATACGAACCTCGCGGCGCATCGCGCACCCGGCTACGCCATCGTCCAGATCAGCCTCAAGGCGCATGGTGCCACGCCCGGCGATGCCACCGCCGCACAGATGCGCGTGATGGCCGACCTTGCCGAAACCTATGGCCATGACGAGCTGCGCATCAGCCACGAGCAGAACGTGATCTTGCCGCATGTGCATGTATCCGACCTGCCCGCGCTCCATGCGACCCTGAAACGGCATGGTCTGGCGACCGCCAATATCGGCCTCATCTCGGATATCATCGCCTGCCCCGGCATGGATTACTGCGCGCTGGCCACGGCGCGCTCGATCCCCATCGCGCAGGAGATCGCCACCCGCTTCGACGAATTGAAGCTGGAGCACGATATCGGCGAGCTGAAGATCAAGATCTCGGGCTGCATCAATGCCTGCGGGCATCACCATGTCGGCCAGATCGGTATTCTCGGGCTTGATCGCGCCGGGGTTGAAAACTATCAGATCACCCTTGGCGGCGATCACACGCATGACGCGGCCCTTGGGCAGCGCACCGGTCCGGGCTTTTCCGCGGACGAGATCGTGCCCGCCATCGAGCGTATCATCGAGACCTATCTCGACTACCGCCAGGACCGTCAGGAAACCTTCCTGCAGACCTATCGCCGCATCGGGATGGAGCCCTTCAAATCCGCGCTCTACGAAAAGGCCCGCGCCCATGCAGCCGAGTGATCCCGCATCCCGCGTGGCCGCGCTCAATGCGCGCTATCGCCACCATTCGGCCAGCGACGTGCTGGGCGCTGCGCTGCGCGACCCCGACGCCGGTGAACTGGCGCTGGTCTCCAGCTTCGGGGCCGAATCCGTGGTGCTCTTGCACATGGTGGCGCTGGCCCGGCGCGAGACGCCGGTGATATTTATCGACACCGCGATGCTGTTCGCCGAAACGCTGGTCTATCAACAGGAATTGGCCGAGCGCCTGGATCTGCGCGACCTGCGCATCGTCCGCGCCGATGCCGCCGACCTTGATGCGCGCGACCCCGACGCCACGCTGCACCGCACCGCGCCGGATGCTTGCTGTGCCCTTCGCAAGACCGAACCGTTGCAACGCGCTCTCAAGGGGTTCGACGGCTGGATCACGGGCCGCAAGCGCTATCAGGGTCAGGCCCGCGCCAGCCTCGAATTCTTCGAGGTTGAACCCGGCACCGGGCGCATCAAGGTCAACCCTCTGGCCCATTGGGCGCCCGAGGATATCCGCACCTACATGGAGGAAAACCGCCTGCCCCGGCACCCGCTGGTCGCGCGCGGCTACCCTTCGATCGGCTGCATGCCCTGCACCAGCCGTGTCGCAAATGGCGAAGACCACCGCGCAGGCCGTTGGCGCGGGCAGGACAAGTCCGAATGCGGCATTCATTTTGTGAACGGAAAGATCGTACGACAAGGAGAAAACGCATGAGCATCATCGTCGACGACCAAGGCTTTCGCCCCGATGACTGGACCCTCCCGCCGTCGGCGCTGGAAGATGCGCGCAGCGGTCACGGCATCGACCTGCCCTCCAGCGCAGACCCGATGGAACTGGCCGGGCGTCTGCCCGAGATCGCGCTGATCCGGGTGGATTTCCCCAGCTTCTCGGACGGGCGCGGCTTTACCATCGCGCGGCAATTGCGCCTCATGGGCTACAAGGGGCGCCTCCGCGCGCGCGGTCATGTGATCGCCGACCAATACGCCATGGCGCGGCGCGCCGGTTTTGACGAGATCGAGATCCCCGAGGAGCTGGCCGCGCGCCAGCCCGAGGACCAGTGGCTCTTCCGCGCGGACTGGCGGGCGCATGACTATCAGGCCCGCATGCGCGGATAAGCCGCCTTTTATCTGACCTGAATCAAAGATTAGTCACAGATTTGGGTTTAAACATCCGGCCAGTGCAGTAATGAACGAGATCAGTACCGTGAATAAAACAGGCACAACAGGCGTCCTGCACCCCATCATGCGCGACGCCACGCTCAAGCCCCACAAGACAACGCCAAGTGTTCAATCCTTCAGCCGCATCGGAACGGAGCCGTTCAATGCCGTTGAATGATTGCGTCTCCCGGGCAGATACTCTCAATGCGCGCTATCGCAACCACCCGGCCAGCGAAGTGCTGGAAAATGCGCTGCGCGATCCCGATCTTGGGGAACTTGCGCTGGTGTCCAGCTTCGGGTCGGAATCCGCGGTGCTCTTGCACATGGTGTCGTTGACACGTCGCGACCTGCCGGTGCTCTTCATCGACAGTGGAATGCTCTTCGAAGAAACACTGGCCTATCAGCGGGACTTGACCGCGCGACTCGATCTTCGCGATCTGCGCATCATCCGCCCCGAGGCCGCCGACCTTGCTGCGCGCGATCCTGACGCCACGCTGCACCGCACCGCGCCCGATGCCTGCTGCGCCCTGCGCAAGACCGAGCCGTTGCAACGCGCTCTCAAGGGGTTCGACGGCTGGATCACGGGCCGGAAACGTTACCAGGGCGACACCCGCTCGAATCTCGATTTCTTCGAAGCCGAGCCCGAAACCGGCCGTATAAAGGTCAATCCCCTGGTCCACTGGACCCCCGAGGACACCGAGACCTATATCAAGGAAAATACCCTGCCCCGCCATCCGCTGGTCGCGCGCGGCTACCCTTCGATCGGCTGCATGCCCTGCACCAGCAGCGTTGAAACCGGCGAAGATTTCCGTGCAGGGCGTTGGCGCGGGCAGGAAAAATCCGAATGCGGCATTCACTTCGCGAACGGAAAAATCGTACGAAAAGGAGAAAACGCATGAACGACATTGGCGCCGAAAACATGTGCATGCCGATTGATCGGTGGCGTTTATGCCCCGATCCGCACCCGCACGGCGACCACGCGCACTGGGTTGGACAAACCACCCTTCACCTGACCTGAATCAACGATTACTTATAGGTGTCGGTTTATCCAGACCGGCAAGTTGGAGCAATGAACGAGATTAACACCGTGACAGAAGCAGCCGCGAAGGCCGTCAAGAAACCCGCCATGCCCGACGCCCAGACGGTCACCGAAGTGACCCACTGGACCGACCGGCTTTTTTCGTTCCGGATGACGCGGCCCGCGACGCTGCGCTTTCGCTCGGGCGAGTTCGTGATGATCGGCCTGATGCAGACCGATGATAAGACCGGCAAGGAAAAGCCGCTTCTGCGGGCCTATTCCATCGCCTCGCCCTCTTGGGATGACGAGCTGGAATTCTACTCGATCAAGGTGCAGGATGGCCCGCTGACCAGCCGCCTTCAGCATATCCAGCCGGGCGATCAGATCATCATGCGCCCCAAGCCCGTGGGCACGCTGGTGCATGATGCCCTCTTGCCCGGCAAGCGGCTCTGGTTCTTCGCCACCGGCACCGGCATCGCGCCCTTTGCCTCGCTTTTGCGCGATCCCCAGACCTATACCGATTACGAAGAGGTCATCGTGACCCATACCTGCCGCGAAGTGGGCGAGCTGGAATATGGCCGCATGCTGATCGACAACATCCGCAACGACGAGCTGCTCGAAGAGCTGATCGGCGAAGGTTTCCACGAAAAGCTGCGCTATTATCCCACGACCACGCGCGAAGACAGCCCCAAGATGGGCCGCATCACCGATCTGATGCGCTCGGGCGAGGTGTTCGAGGATCTGGGCGTTGCACCGCTCTGCCCTGAAACCGACCGCGCGATGGTCTGCGGCAACCTTGCCTTCAACCTCGAGATCAAGGAGATGCTGGAGGATTACGGCCTCAGCGAAGGCGCAAATTCCGACCCGAAGGAATATGTCGTCGAAAAAGCCTTTCTCGACTGACGGGGCCGCACCACGCGCCGGAATGAAAAAACCCCGCGTCGGTTGTCCGGCGCGGGGTTTTCCTTGGGGTCAGAGGCCCCGGATCAGAGATTCAGCGCGCTGCGGACATTCTCGAGCGCCGATTTCAGCAGGTCGGGATTGCTTTGCGCCTGTTCCAGCGCGCCTTTCAGCAGCGCTTTCTGCGTGGTTCCCAGCTCCGAGTTGTCGATCATCTCGGCGACTTTATCCATATTGAATCCATCAACGGTCAGCGCCTCATTCACCTCGTCACTGGCCGCGGCGGTAGTTTCGCCTGTACCTTCACTGGCGGCTTCGGCACCCTCAGCGGCCTCTGTTGCCGTATCCGCACCGCTATCTGCGGCGGCATCGGCTGACCCGGTTGCGGTGTCGGCGGCTTCGCTGGCAGCGTCTTGCACCGCCTCGGTCGCGCTGTCGGCAGCGCCTTCTGCGCTTTCGACTGCGGCATCGACGGCGCTTTCAGTCGCATCCGAGGCCTCCTCGGCGGTCCCGGTCACGGCATCAACGGCACTGTCGGCGGCTTCGCTCGCGCTGTCGGCTGCTTCGCTGGCAACATCCTGCGCCGCCTCGGTTGCGCTGTCGGCAGCACCTTCTGCGCTTTCGACTGCGGCATCGACGGCGCTTTCGGTCGCCGCTGCGGCCTCCTCGGCAGTCTCGGTCGCGGCGTCAACGGCGCTTTCAGCGGCTTCGCCTGCGCTGTCGGCGGCGTCGCTGGCCGTGGTCTCGACCGTATCGGCCGCCTCGCCCGCCGCATCCGCAGCAGCATCAACCGCATCGCCGGCGGCTTCGGTCGTCGCTTCGGCGGCCTCTTCAACCGCATCCGTTGCGTCGCTGGCGGCATCACTGACCGCATCGCCCGCCGCGCTGGTCGCATCTTCAAGCGCCTCTGGCGTCTCGACGGCTCCGCTCAGGTCTTCGCTGATCTCCGTCACGGTTTTACCCGTAAACAACATGTAGCCGCCGGCCAGAACCACCAGCGCAACCACGATCCATAGCAAATTTCTCATACTTCTATTCCCCCGGAACTCTACTTCCGGCGATTTGCCGGAACATTGCATGCACGTGATGATAGATGGTTGCATCAAAGGAAAGCTGCAAGGGGAAATAGCCGGTTTTCGGCGCAGATCAGCCTATTTTGCCGCTTGAAACACGCACCATGCGCGGTTACTTTCCGACTTCAGATTTTGCCAACAACCGAAGGAACGAAGCCATAGCCCGCAGACCGCATAACGCGCCCCCGACGCGCGACACAGGCCCCCGAGTCAACGACAAGATCCGCGCATCCGAAATTCGCCTGATCGGCGCAGAGGGGGAAAACGTCGGCGTCGTGACGCCGGAGCGCGCTATGGAAATGGCCGAAGAGGCCGGTTTGGACCTGGTCGAAATCTCGCCCAATGCCAGCCCCCCGGTCTGCAAGATCATGGATTTCGGCAAATACAAGTACGAACAGCAGAAACGCGAGGCCGAGGCCCGCAAGAAGCAGAAGATCATCGAGGTGAAAGAGGTCAAGTTCCGGCCCAACACCGACACGCATGACTATGACGTAAAGATGCGCAACGTCCTGAAATTCCTCGCGAATGGCGACAAGGTTAAGGTTACGCTGCGGTTTCGCGGTCGCGAAATGGCGCATCAGGATCTGGGCCGGGAACTGCTGCATCGGGTGGCCGAGGACGTCAAGGAAGTCGGCAAGGTCGAGAACATGCCCAAGATGGAAGGCCGCCAGATGATCATGATCATCGGCCCCGCCGCCCGCTAGCGCAAAACGCGCCAGCCGCACCAAGATCCAAACCGGCCCCTCCCGCCCCTGGCGTGGGGGGCTTTTTCATCACCCCGCGTCCGCGCGGCCCGCCCCGAAAGGCCCGATCATGTGGGAAGAACGCTTTGCGACCCCCGAATATGTCTTTGGCCGCGAACCGGCGGCTTTTCTTCTCGATCACGCTGATCTGCTGACGCCGGGGGCCACCGCGCTCTCGGTCGCCGATGGCGAGGGGCGCAATTCGGTCTTCATGGCCGAGCAAGGCATGCGCGTCACCGCGCTGGAGTTTTCACCCTCCGCCATCGCCAAGGCCCGCGCGCTGGCCGCCGACAAAGGCCAGAGCGTCAGTTTTCAAGAGGTCGATGTACTCGATCATGATTGGCCAGATCAATATGATCTGGTCGCCGGGATATTCATCCAGTTCGTTGGCCCTGACGAACGCCCCGGCCTGTTCGCGGGCATGAAACGCAGCGTCGCCCCCGGCGGGCTGATCTTGCTGCATGGCTACACCCCCAAGCAGGTCGAATACGGCACCGGCGGGCCACCCGACCCGGCGAACATGTATACCGAAGACCTGCTGCAGGACAGTTTCGCCGGATGGGAAATCCTGCTCTGCGAAAGCTACGAGCGCGACATCCGCGAGGGGCGCGGCCATGCCGGGCGCTCGGCGCTGATCGACTTCGCGGCACGTCGCCCGATGGGGGCCTGAGCCACCGACAAGGCTCAGGGCGTGGCAGGCTCCAGCACGGTGATCCCCACCGCCGCCGCCCGCGCGAGGGCGGGATCAAGCGACATCGGAATATACTCGCCCCGCCGCCAGAGCTGCGCCAGATCATCGTAATGGCGCGACAGGAAATGCCCCGACTGGCCGGTCGAGATGATGAAGACGCTGCTGTCGGGATCGGCGAAATCATAGACCCCGCGATAGCCTGCGCCATGCACATTCTGGAACGGTTCGGGCCCGCTGCCGCGCGTGCGCCCCCGCAACAGCGTGTTGTCGCCCCCCGAGGTGGATTGGCGGATATTCACGAAATAGCGCAACAGCGGCACCTCGCCCAGAACCTGATGGTCATGGGTTGCCTGATGCGCGTCGCCCCAACGCAGGCTTTCCAGCGCCGTTCCGTAATGCTCGTTGATCCAAACCAGCGCATCATCCAGCGCCATGCGCGCGATATCGGTGCAGGTTTCCACCGGCGAGGACTGCTTGACATCGCACCATGCGGCAGCGCCCTCGACATCGCGGTAGACGCGCTCGATGAAGACCGGATCGGGATGGGCGAATTCACGCGCCAGTGGCCCCATTTCGTCGCGGATCAACCTGTCCTGAAGCGCGCGCATCCAGGCCGCATAGATCAGCGGCTCGGGCAGATGCTCGTTCATCTCGCCATTCCAGTCCGACAAAAGCGCCAGCGCGCGCTGGCGTTGGCGCTCGGGCGTACCCTCGGGGGCGGCTTCGCCGGTGAACCACAGGTTTGCGCCGATAAGGGGCAACAGCGAGCGCGCGGTGAAACTGACCGTATCAAGCTGCGCCTCGATGAAACTGTCGCGGGTGTGGACCTCGCGGTTCTGCATCAGGCGGCGCCAGCGATGAACCCGCTGCGTATCGCCCCAAAGAAAGCTCACATGCAGCGGAAAGGGCCGGTCCACGGTCTTGTTGTTCGTATTCCCCAACACGCCCCCGGCGGGAGCGATGAATTCGGGATTGGCCGAATAGGGGCTGATCCCCTGCCAGCGGTTCTGACGCATCCAGCCCCGCGACGGCATGCGCCCCTCGCTTTCGTGGCTTGCATTACGACGCGGCATCGCGCCAAGCGTCTTCATCGCGATGGTGTCGCTGTCCACCAGCGTCAGGTTCTGCGAGGGCGCCACGTAAAGCCGCCCGGCATCAAGCGCCTCATCGACGCTCGCGGCGCGCATCACCGCCATCGCCGCGCTCATGGTGGTGTCGTCGCCCGCCAGCGCCGTCCAGGCGAGCGACGCGACATGCGCCTCGGGCGTCACGCTGGCCAGATCGTAATGCGACCCTGGCAGTACCGGGCCGTTATTCGTCCAGCGCAGGGTCATCGTGACCGGATCGGCATCCTTGATGCGGATGATGGATTGCTGCGTGCGGAAGGGCTTGTAGCCCTCGGGCGTCAGGTAACGGGTGGAATTGTCGGGATCGAGCTTCTCGATATAGATATCCTGGTCGTCCATGTAGGACGACGTCAGCCCCCATCCCAGATCGCGGCTGCGCCCTGTCATCACCGCGGGCAGGCCCGGAATGGTGCCCCCGATCACTCCGCCCGTTTGCAGCTCCAGCCGCGCCAGATACCAGATCGCGGGCGCGCTGAAGCCCAGATGCGGATCATTGGCCAACAGCGTGCCACCCGCCGCCGAACGCGACGGCGCCGCCGCCCAGGCATTCGAGGCCCCGGCAAATGCGCGCTTGTTGAAGGGCGAGAGCGGATCGCGCTTGCGCGCAGGCAACGCGGCATGGCGCAGCGCCTCGGCCCCCGGCATCAGCGCCGCGTAATCGGGCAGCGCGGCAATGCCGCTGCCGGGCGACAGCGGCATGATGTCCCGAAGCCGCGCCTCCTCCTCCAGCGCCAGCGAGGCGCGGGCATAAAGCACCTCGTTTTCCATATGCGAGGACAGCTGCACCGCCATCAGTTTGAGGATCGCCAGCGAATCGGCAGGCTGCCAGGGGGAAATGGGCGCGTTGAACATGAACATCTCGGGCGCGCCGCGCCCAAGCGCCGATTCGTTGATCTCGCTCAGGCGCGCATTCACGCCTTGCGCATAGGCATCGAGCGCCCGTCGCGTGGCGTCGTCCTGGGCCTCGACCGAACTGCGCGCCAGCCCGTAGATATCGAAGCGGCGCATCAGCTTGTCGATCTCGACGCTTCGCGCGCCGAACACTTCCGAAAGACGCCCCTGCGCGGTGCGCCGCAACGTCACCATCTGCCACAGCCGGTCCTGGGCATGGGCATAGCCAAGCCCGAAAAACGTGTCCGCGTCGCTTGCGCCGAAGATATGGGGCACATTGGCATGATCGCGCACGATCTCCACCGGGGCCGAGACCCCGGCCACCCCAATGCGCTTGTCGTAATCCGGCAAGGAGCGCGACAGCAGGAAATAAAGGCCCAACACCACCACAAGCGCAAGCACCACCGCGCCGCCCGTCAGCCTGAGAAGCCATTTGAAGATCGACGCCATGCCCTTACCCGGTTTCACCTTGCATCCGGGCATGGGATAGTCAGAAATCCGCGACGAGACAATGGAAAGGAAGCGACGATGACGAAACTGGCATTTCTGGGGCTTGGCGTGATGGGTTATCCGATGGCGGGGCACCTTCAGGCGGCGGGCCATGACGTCTGCGTCTATAATCGCACACCGGCCAAGGCCGAGGACTGGGTCTCACAGCATGGCGGGCAAAGCGCCTCCACCCCGCGCGACGCCGCCAGCGGCGCGGATTTCGTGATGGCCTGCGTGGGCAATGACGACGATCTGCGCAGCGTCTGCCTTGGCCCCGACGGGGCCTTCGCCGGGATGAAGGAGGGCGCGATCTTCGTCGATCACACGACGGTGTCGGCCAAGGTGACCGAAGAGCTTTACGGCAAGGCGCATGACGGCGGGCTGAGCTTTGTCGACGCGCCGATCTCGGGCGGACAGGCGGGGGCGGAAAACGGCCAGCTCTCGATCATGTGCGGCGGTGATCAGGCTGCCTATGACGCGGCCGAGCCGGTGATGAACACCTATGCCAAGCTGTGCCGGCGTATCGGCGAATCCGGCGCCGGACAAATGACCAAGATGTGCAACCAGATCGCCATCGCGGGCCTTGTGCAGGGGCTGTCCGAGGCGCTCCATTTCGCCGAAGAAGCCGGTCTTGACGGGCGCGCCGTGGTCGAGGTGATCAGCCAGGGCGCCGCCGGAAGCTGGCAGATGGCGAACCGCTATGAAACCATGCTGGACGATGCGTTCGAGCACGGGTTCGCGGTTGACTGGATGCGCAAGGATCTCGGGATCTGCCTGGCCACCGCCGAAGAGACCGGCGCCAGCCTGCCGGTCACGGCGCTGGTCGATCAGTTCTACAAGGACGTGCAGAACATGGGCGGCGGGCGCTGGGACACCTCGAGCCTGTTCAAGCGGCTGCGCAAGGTGAAGGGCTAGGAAAAAAGGAGGGGGCCTCAGCCCCCTCTTGGCCGTTGGCCAATTCACCCCCGAGGATATTTCACAAACAGAAGAAGGCCCGCGCCTATCATGAGCGCGGGCCTTTGTTCTTTCGGGGATGCGTCAGCGATTAGCCCGCGGCGGTAACGGCGCGTTTGGTCATGACGCCCACCAGATGCGCGCGATAATCGCCCGAGCCATGCAGGTCCGAGATCATCCCCTCGCCCGGAAGGCTGAGCCCATCGAGTGCCCCGGCCGAAAAGTCAGAAGCCAGCGCCGCTTCGGCCTCGGACCAGCGGAACACGCCCTCTTCGGAGGCGCCCGTCACGGCCACCCGCACACCGTCACCGTATTTGGCGACGAACACGCCCACCAGCGCGAAACGCGAGGCGGGTTGTTCGAACTTCATGTAAGCAGCCTTTTGGGGCACCGGAAATTTTACCTCGGTGATGATCTCGCCCTCATCTAGGGCGGTGGCGAACATGCCCTCGAAATAATCGTCGGCGGCGATCTCGCGCTTGTCGGTCACGATGGTCGCGCCCGACCCGAGCGCCGCGGCGGGGTAGCAGGCCGAGGGGTCGTTATTGGCCAGGCTGCCGCCGATCGTGCCGCGGTTGCGCACCGCGGGATCGCCGATATTGCCCGCAAGCGCGGCCAGCGCCGGAAAGGCCGAGGTGCCCGCCGCAACCTCGCTGTGGGTGGTGGCCGCGCCAATACAGATCCGCCCAGCATCGTCCTCGCAGATGCCCCGGATCTCGTCGATGCCGGTCAGGCTGATCAGCTTCTCGGGGCTGGCAAGGCGCTGCTTTAGGGTCGGGATCAGGGTTTGACCGCCGCCAAGCGCCTGGTTCTCCTCGGAGGCGGCCATATGTTTCACGGCCTCGGCCAAAGTGGTCGGGCGTTCGATGTCGAATGCATACATGTCTCTTCTCCTCAGCCCCTGTTCATCGCGTCCCACACCCGCGACGGCGAGAGCGGCATATCGATATGGGTCACGTCCCGGCCCGCGCGTTGCAGCGCGTCGATCACGGCGTTGACCACCGCGGGCGGGCTGCCGATGGCCCCCGCCTCGCCACAGCCCTTCACCCCCAGCGGGTTATGCGTGCAGGGCGTCTGGCAGGAATGATCGACCTTATAGAAGGGCACATCATCGGCGCGCGGCATGGCGTAATCCATGTAGCTGGCCGACAGCAATTGGCCGTCCTCGTCATAGGCGCAGTTCTCCAGCAGCGCCTGACCGATCCCCTGCGCCAGCCCGCCATGCACCTGGCCCTCGACGATCATCGGGTTCACCACATTGCCGAAATCGTCAGCGGCGGCGAAGCCCTCGATCGTGACCTTGCCGGTATCGGGGTCAAGTTCGACCTCGCAGGCATAGGCGCCCGCCGGATAGGTGAAGTTCGCCGGGTCATAGAAGGCGGTTTCCTCAAGCCCCGGTTCGATATCCTCGAGCGGGTAGTTATGCGGCACATAGGCCGCCAGCGTGACATCGCCCCAGGCAACCGACTTGTCGGTGCCCGCGACGCTGAACTGGCCGTTCTTCAACTCGATATCGGCCTCGGAAGCCTCCATCAGATGGGCCGCGATCTTGCGCGCCTTGGCGATGATCTTCTCGGTGGCGCGCACCATGGCCGAGCCACCCACCGCCAGACTGCGAGACCCGTAGGTGCCCATGCCCATCGGTGTATTGGCGGTATCGCCATGGACGATCTCGACCATGTTTTCGTCGATGCCGATCATGTCGGCGACCACCTGCGCGAAAGAGGTCTCGTGCCCCTGCCCGTGGCTGTGGCTGCCGGTCATCACAACCAGCCCGCCCGTCGCATTGACCCGCACCGTGGCCGATTCATAAAGCCCGGCGCGCGCCCCAAGCTGACCGACCAGATGCGAGGGCGCGATGCCACAGGCCTCGATATAGCAGTTGACGCCCAGACCGCGCAGCTTGCCGTTCTTCTTTGATTCCGCAAGGCGCGCCTCGAAACCGGCCAGATCGGCGATCTCCAGCAGCTTGTCGAGCGTGGCATGATAGTCGCCGGTATCGTATTCCACCGCCACCGGGGTGGCATAGGGGAACTCG
>Ga0102928_1001104_pt1 | contig 17304 bp, 11 predicted proteins | sample SalPonR1_B_D1_MG_FD_78504 | JGI IMG/M metagenome (GOLD analysis project Ga0102928, IMG submission 78504) | Salt pond soil microbial communities from South San Francisco under conditions of wetland restoration - Salt Pond MetaG R1_B_D1_MG | ecosystem: Environmental > Aquatic > Marine > Intertidal...
CTAAATAAAACCGTTTTTTTGCCTAAAAAAAATTTTTCGTCTATAAAGTTGATGAAATATCACCACAGAGGCACTGAGAACACTGAGATATAAAATATTAATTATGTGCCTAGGTCAATTCATCTATTTTCAAAAAACTCAATTCAACTCGCTGCATTTTTAATTTCATAAAGCGGAGAACGTAAATATTAATAATAACTACCATCACGATTCCTCCACGATTTTTATTTCCTCCTCCGTCAACCCATAAAGCTCATATACCATTTGGTCTATTTGTTTGTCTGTGTTGGCCACTTGGGTTTGTAGCGCAACAGCTTTTTCCTTATTCTCTTCGAAGAGTTCCATCCATTCAAATTCATCTTTTTTGGTAAGTGTAGCGATAGGGTCAAGGTTGTCTTTGGCTCTTAATTTGTTGGTGGCTTTTATAGCTTTGTTTATTTCTTTTATGAAGTCAGAAAAAGCTAATTCTTGCCAATTTTCTAGTTTTCTAGTAAGCTTTTCTATTCCAACATTTTTAGAAAAAAAAGTTCTAAAACGTGATTTAGTAATATTAAGTTCAATATTACACTTTTGAAGGTTTTGAGATAATCTTATAAATACCTTTTGCCTTTCAATTGAAATACTTTTGATATAAGTATTCCGCAAGTTTGGAGCTGAAAAAAGTAAATAACCTCCTGACATTCTTAAACCATCAAAAAAACACTCAAACATATAATTATACAATTTTGAATTAATCCAGCATTGTATGTATTCTGGTAAAAAGTCATCAGTAAATGAGTGTATACAGTTTGTGTTTATAGATGCATATTCCCCACTATTATCATAAAATGCCTCACATTTCAATCCTATTTTAGCAATTATAATTTTAGGGGATGAATATAAACTATGTCTATTTTGAGAAATTGTATCTGAATCTTTAGGTAAATATGGTTTTAATAATTTTCTGCCTTTATCCGTTAATTCAGAAAAACCCCAAGTGGTGTAATATGGATCAATAGTTCCAGTATTTATTAATTTATAACCTTGTCCATTTTCTTCTATAAGTTTTGAATAATCATCAGCTTCACTCGCAGTAGAAGATGCATTAATTTTACCGACCTTTCCTAAACTTATAGACTGATTAATGATTTTTTCTGTAATTATTAATTTATCATTTAATAAAAACCCTAAAATGTGATCTTCTAAAACGTTTAGTTTGTTTGAATTAAATTTAGTTTCAACCACTTGTTTTGAAATTTCATCAAAGCTTCCAGTTGTCACATAATAGTCTTCTTTTTTCTTTTTCTTTAAAAAAGATATGACCGGATATGTGCTAGCATCTGCAAAAACCTTTTTGTCGGAATAATCTATTAGGCTAATTATCTCATATTTTTGAACCAATAATTTTCTCAATGCTTTGCCATAGCTAGCTGATAAAAATCTATTAGGTGTGATGTATGATAAAATACCATTTTTATTAAGTAAATTTAATCCCTTTTCAAAGAAATAAATATATAAATCAACAGTTCCTTTAGCTGTTTTAAAATTAGATTTTAGAAATGAATATTGGGCTTTTGACGTTCCTTTTTTTAGTTCATTAGCATTCACATAAGGCGGATTCCCAATCACTACATCAAAACCCCCTTTATATTCCGGGGCAAACGCTTCTTCTTCGGTACAACAAAACTCATAGATGAGTGCTTTTAGGGTTTTAGATTGTGGAAGCTCGTGCTTACTTCTGTTACTTTCTATATAGTTTATGGTGTTGTGAAGTTGTGTTTCATCTGTTATGGGCTTGCAACCATATTTTTGCGTCCACAGGCTGTTTTGTTTTTTGCCTCTTTGTTTCGCCAAGGGAGCATCACCTTCAGCCAAGGGAGCACCATCATTAGCCAAGGGAGCATCATCATTAGCCAAGGGAGCACTATCATTAGCCAAGGGAGCACCATCATTAGCCAAGGGAGCATGCTCCCTTGACGATGGTGTGGTTATACCTTTATGGATATTTACGGCCCTGGCGGTTTTTGCCTTTATTTTTTGCATGATTTTGGGCACTTCTTCCTCTGCGCAAACCAGTAATAGGTGAATATGGTCACCGCATACATTAAACGCCAAAACGCGTAAATCGTCTTCTTCTACTATGCTTTTTGTTTCTTTAGCGATGATGACTTCTTCTTCTGTTGTCAGTTTTTCATAATTGGGATAAGGGTTGGTGCCACCATCCCTTTTTAGTCTGACCTTATAGTCTATCATCCTTTGAGAGGTTCTGCTGTCGTGGAGTGCTGTGGTAATATGAAAGGCGCGCTTGTCTTTTTCTTTAAATACTTGTGGAAATTCCTTATTCCAGTCAAAAGCCTTGTCGCCTGCCACGTCAGGGTCGTCAATTAAAGAATTGCCACATTTTATATTATCGCTCAGATCGTTGAGTTTACGGTTGGGTTGTGCGGTGCGTAACCATAAGGATAGTTTGGCAATTTCTACCGATTCATTATTGATATCCACACCAAAGAGGTTGTTTTCTAAAATGCTGTTTTCTACGTTGGGGAACACAAAACCACCTCCCATGAGCTTGGTTTCCAGTTCGTCTATGTATTGGTGTTCTGCTATCAGATAGTTTAAAGCTTCATTGAGAAACGCCCCGGAACCACAGGCTGGGTCGCAAATAGTTAATTCTAAAAGCCATTGACGATATGTTTTAAGTTTTTCTAACAGCGTTTCTTTGGTTTTGGTTTGGCGTTTAAACGTATAGTCTTCTTCTACAATATTGAAGCCTTGCTTTTGCTCCTCGCAGAGCTTACCAACTGTATTTTCGACTATATATTTAGTGATGTATTTAGGCGTGTAAAACACACCATCTTTTTTACGTTTGCTTACTTTTGGTTTGGCGTTGGGATCTTCTTCAAGTTGCGTTTGTATTTCTTCAATTTCGTTCAGAGAATTTTCAAAAATATGCCCCAGAATATTCACGTCCACTTCACTGTCAAAATCGTATTCTGAGAGTTTTAGCGTGTGTTGATACAATAAATCATCATCTATTTTTATGGTATCTAATATGTCATCCGGCTTAAATAATCCACCGTTATAGGGATAAACATCGTATTTTTTACCCTTATAGCCTGTATTGAGGTAGCCAAAGTATTTTTTAAAGCGTTCAAATAATGGTGTATAAGCATCGAGTTCTTTCAGCTGTTTCCATTGCTGTAAAATCAATCGTACAGAATTAGGTGGCAACAAATGCCGATCTTCAGCGAAAAACAAAAACAAAAAGCGGTCTAAAAGCTTTTGAGATTTTTTAAACAGTAATAATGGGTCTGTATTTGGGTTAAGTGCTGTCAGGTTATTGAATAATTCACGTTTAAACAAGCTGTAGTCTTTATACAATTGTTTAGTAATGACATCTTCCTGACTAAGCGATTCCTTTTTCAGCTTAGCCGGAATGTTTTTTTTGATATTTTGGTAGGCTAAACACAAGTACAGAAGTTTAAATTCCTGCTCTGTAAGCTTAAATAAGTCAAACGACTGATGTTCTATGGCATTATCAATATAAAATCGAAGCTTTTCAAAATTTGAGGTAATGACATATTTACACTGAGGTTGGTTGTTTTTGTAGCCAAAAGCTTGCGTCTCAACTTTGCTTAAATCCGTGGTGTCTGTTCCCTTTAGTTCGATAACACCAACAACCTTGTTGCTTATCAATATGCCACCATCGGCTTTTTTGGCATCTTTGACGTTTTTTAGCTCGGTGGTCAGGTTAAAATCAGTCTCAGGATTAAGTGTATATCCTAAGATGTTTACAAACAAATCTCGCAAAAAGCCCTCTTGGTATTGTTCCTCTTTAGCATTTCTTAGGTTTTCCTGAATACTGGGATTATGAAAATGGGCTTTATACGTTTCCCATTTTTCGTTTACCTTGTTTTTATCTTGTGCTTTTATATATTTCTGAACAACGGTGCTTTGGAATAGTGGCATTTATACGGTCGATTTTATAGGATTTATAAAAATAGAAAATTCAAAGTTCACAGGATGTGAAAGACAAAAAAATAATTTCATGACTTATTAAGGCGTTTAGTTTGAATGTAAGGCATTAAATTTCAAGTGTTTATACTTTAAAGAAGATGGAGATTATAAGTAATATCGCTGTTTTATAAGGAGGAAAAAGATATCAAAAATTTAAAATTAAATTGCTAATTTACTATATTTGTGCTAAATACATATAGCTATGCAAACCTGTCCCCAATGCCAATCAGAAAAAATCATAAAAAGTGGTATCTTAAATGACAGGCAACGCTACAAATGTAAGTCCTGTAATTACCACTTCACCGTTAATAAACTCGGGAAACGCATAGATCAATATTATGTTACAAAAGCTCTTCAACTCTACCTTGAAGGCATATCTTATCGTGAAATTGAGCGCATCCTAGGCGTCTCTCACGTCACCGTGATGAAATGGGTTAGAAAACATAACATCAAACAGGTTCATCAAACTGACTACCATCCAACCTATAAAATTATAACCAGCGATGAATTGGCTAATTTTTTTGCAAAACGTGAAAATGTTAAAGGTGCTGGGGTGATTGTCACAGAACTTGGGGATAAATTTATGCTGATAAAATGGGAACGTTTCAGAGATTAACTATATGCGTTAACATAAATATATACTAAATTTTTTTTAACACGTGTTTCATTTCATATTTGGTGAAAATTCAAACGTTTTCGTTAATCAAAAAACCGAATATTTCATGAAACAATCTAGTCTACTTTTTTTACTTCTTGTTTTATTGTCATCCGTTATACGGGCGCAACAAGAAGACATGGAACCTGACCATTCTTACAAACCTCTTCAAGTCAATTTAAATGAGGATGGCAGTAAGTACGTTCGATTTATCATGTGGCATCAATTATGGTTAGAGGGTAATTCTAATCAAGAAAGCCTGAGGTTCTCAATTAGAAGATCTCGTTTTTTGGCTTATGCACAAATTTCTCCTAGGTTTTTAATTCTCACACATTTTGGGTTGAACAGTTTAGGTGCAAATACGCTCACGGCTAATCCAAACAACCAAACTGACAACCAAAGAAGTTTACTTTTTCTACATGACGCCTGGGGCGAATTTGCAATAGAGCCTGGAAAACTTCATGTTGGTGCCGGTCTACATTATTGGAACGGCATTTCAAGATTATCTAATCAAAGTACACTTAATATGATGACTTTAGATAATCCTGGAGCCGGTAATTCTGATGTGAGATTATTCCCCTGGAATAACATCACTACTAGTGATCAATTTGCCCGTCACCTTGGTATTTATGCCAAAGGTACATTAGGAAAATTACAATACAGAGTGTCTGCAAATAACGCCAGAAATAATATTGGTGAATTGGGAGGAGTGCCTAGTTATCAGGTCAATAATGCCCCGGAAAATTCTGACGGCTTATGGAATTTTGCGGGTTACTTTAAATACGATTTTTTTGATCAGGAGTCAGACAAACTCCCCTACTTTGTAGGTAGCTACTTAGGCAAGAAAAAAGTCTTAAGTGTTGGTGCCGGTTTCTTTCATCATCCTAACGCATTAGCCGTAAATACGGTGGATAACAGAGAATCTGTTACGCATTTTGCAGCAGATGCTTTTTATGATGCTCCTTTAAATGATAAACTGGCTATAAGCACTTTAGGGGCTTACTACAATTATGGTTACGGCAGTACAGATGGTTTTAATTCCGGAGGTCTTGTGCCCTCGTCAGGGAGTATAATTCACGGGCAATTTGGATTGCTATTTAGAGACTACAAACTCATGCCTTACCTTACCTACAATACCGCAGATTTAGACTTTACACCTGAAAGAAGTAACGAATTTGGCATAGGTCTTAATTATTTCATCAACGGCCATTTTGCGAAATTAACAGCTGAATTTACAACAGGCAACAGAGGATTTACCGGTGCTGAATCCTCAAACATTTTTAGATTACAAGCCCATATATTCTTATAAACCTAAAAACTAAAACTATGGAAAATAACCCTTCAGAAAAACAAAAGCACGCCACAAAATACTGGCGTGAGAACTTAAAATACCTGGTTGTATTGTTGTCAATATGGTTTACGGTATCCTACGGAGCAGGCATCTTATTAGTAGATGTTTTAAACGAAATAACTATTGGCGGCTTTAAGTTAGGCTTTTGGTTTGCCCAACAAGGCTCAATCTACGTCTTTATCGTTCTGATATTTGTGTACGTACGATTAATGAACAAATTAGACAAAAAATACGGATTCGATAAACAATAAAAACTATGGATGCTCAAACTTTAACTTATATATTTGTTGGACTTAGCTTTGCCCTATACATTGGCATTGCAATCTGGAGCCGTGCGGGCTCAACCAAAGAATTTTACGTCGCCGGCGGTGGTGTTTCACCATTAGCCAATGGTATGGCGACAGCCGCTGACTGGATGTCGGCCGCCTCATTTATTTCTATGGCCGGCATCATTTCTTTTATGGGCTATGATGGCTCAGTATTTCTTATGGGATGGACTGGTGGTTATGTGCTTTTGGCACTCCTACTTGCCCCTTACCTGAGAAAATTTGGAAAATTTACAGTTCCGGACTTTATTGGAGACCGCTATTATTCCAATACAGCACGAGGTGTGGCGGTAATTTGTGCACTTCTTGTATCGTTTACTTATATCGCTGGACAAATGCGGGGCGTAGGCGTGGTATTCTCTAGGTTTTTAGAAGTTGAAATCGATACTGGTGTTTACATTGGTATGGCTATCGTGTTATTCTATGCAGTTCTTGGAGGCATGAAAGGAATTACCTATACTCAGGTGGCTCAGTATTGTGTATTGATTTTCGCCTTTCTTGTCCCTGCGATATTCATTTCAATTCAAATGACGGATAATCCCATTCCTATGTTTGGTATGGGAGACACTTTGGCTTCAAATCCGGATACCTATATGCTGGATAAACTCGACGGCCTCAGCCAGGAACTGGGTTTTAATGCCTATACCGAAGGCTCCAAACCCATGATTGATGTTTTTGCTATAACTTTAGCTTTAATGGTTGGTACAGCAGGATTACCGCATGTTATCGTGAGGTTTTTTACCGTAAAACGTGTTAAGGATGCTCGAAAATCTGCAGGTTTTGCCTTATTGTTTATTGGCATCTTATATATTACAGCTCCAGCTGTAGCGTCTTTTGCTAAGCTTAACTTAATGGAAACCGTAAGAAATACACCTTATAAAGAACTTCCGGCATGGTTTAATACCTGGGAAGATTTGGGGCTGATTGGTTGGATAGATAAAAATGAAGATGGCAAAGTGCAATACCTTGGTGAAGGTATGAATGGTGGTGAAGCTATTGAAGGCAAAGGACCCGAATTTTTAGATGGTGAAACCGGTGCTGTTGGACAACGTGTAGTCACCAATGCATCGGCTAATGATAATGAATTATACGTAGACAGAGATATTATGGTTTTGGCTAATCCCGAAATTGCAGATTTACCAAATTGGGTTATTGCTTTGGTCGCTGCCGGCTGTTTAGCAGCGGCATTATCTACAGCTGCCGGCTTATTGTTGGTCATCTCTTCTTCTGTATCTCATGACTTGATCAAGAAAATGGTTTATCCTAAAATTTCTGACAAAGGCGAACTGATTGCTGCACGTCTTGCATCTGTTGTAGCAGTTGTCGTGGCCGGTTATTTTGGAATTAACCCACCCGGTTTTGTGGCAGCAGTTGTTGCACTGGCCTTTGGATTGGCCGCTGCGTCCTTCTTCCCTGCAATTATATTAGGTATTTTTTATAAGAAGATGAATAAAGAAGGAGCTATATCTGGAATGATTGTCGGGATATCTTTAATGTTGTTCTATATGTTAAAATTTAAATTTGACTTATTTGGCGGCGGAACAGCCGATGATTACTGGTTTGGCGTTTCACCGGAAGGTTTTGGTTCTATAGCTATGGTTATCAACTTTATAATATCTATTGTTGTTAGTAAAATCACAGCAGCACCACCGCAAGACGTTCAGGAAATTGTTGAAAATATCCGTATCCCCAGTGGCGCCGGAGAAGCAACAGGACACTAAATAGTTAGTAGTAATTAGTTAGTAGAGGGTAGTTCATTAATGGTCACAGACCATATTCAAATTGATATAACATTATGTTTATTAGTATTTTAATAGGTTTGTTATATGAAAGTAAGTAGCGAGCGAGTAGTATTTGGTGTTTAGTGTTAAGAGGCGATGCCCTGAGCCTAGCCGAAGGGTTTGAGGTTTGAGGTAAATTGAAATTTAATTTTGAAAACAAAAAGAAAATCTAAAACTACTAGCTAATAACAACCCACGGCAGACTACCCTCTACTGACTACCTTCTCAATACTAGAAGTATGAAGAAACGACATCAACAGAAAATAATACTGATTTCCATCTGCTTGATACTTTTATGGAATATTCCCGTAATCATGCTGTTCAATACGAATAGCATGATTCTCGGGTTTCCTTCCTTATATTTTTTTATCTTTATAACATGGCTTGCTGCAGCCATTGTTGCTTTTTTTATTATCAGAATTTATGATAAATAGTTGGTTCATCATAGTCATCATCATGGTCTATTTAGGCTTTTTGTTTTTCATTGCCTATTGGGCGGAAAAAAACAAAACGTCCAAGTGGGTAAAGTCGCCTTTTGTCTATGCCCTTTCACTTGCAGTTTATTGTTCGGCCTGGACTTATTATGGGAGTGTAGGAGTTGCTGCCAGATCCGGTGTTGAGTTTTTAACCATTTATCTGGGGCCGGTTATTGCTGCACCGCTTTGGATTTATATTCTTCAAAAAATTATTAGACTATCAAAGGTTTACAACATTTCAAGTATTGCAGATTTTATTTCACTGCGCTATGGTAATAACCGTTCCGTTGGTGCTATTGTGACCCTTATTTGTGCTTTAAGCATCATTCCTTACATATCGCTTCAGCTAAAAGCAGTTTCAGAAAGTTTCAATATTCTTACCAATGCGGATAGTTCTTCTGTATCAAGTTCAGTTTTATTTACAGACACCACCTTCTACATAGCTATCATTCTTGCTGTATTTTCAGCATTTTACGGCACCTTACGCTATGATGCCTCTCAACAAAAACGCGGATTATTTTTTGCCGTATCTGTAGAATCTGTCATCAAATTAGTTATATTTATAGTGATAGGGCTGTATGTGTCATTTTACCTTTTTGATTCGCCAGGTCAGATCATTTCTTTAGCAAAAGAAAGCTTTGATACGGCGCCTTTAACTCAAATACAAGGGCTTGAAGGGGGCATTAATTGGTGGTTTACCATGGTATTATCCTTTCTGGCTATTTTTCTATTGCCCAGACAATTTCAGGCAAGTGTTGTAGAAAACAAAAACAAAAAACAATTGCATTCTGCACTTTGGGTCTTCCCCTTATACCTATTACTGTTCAACCTTTTTGTTGTATTTATTGCTTTTAGCGGAAAATTAAACCTGGGGATAGCTGCTAACGCCGATTATTATTCACTGCTTCTACCCTTACAAAACGAAGATGTCTTTTTGGCCATATTGGTTTTCATAGGTGGCTTATCGGCTATTATTTCAATGGTAGTGGTCTCAACACTGGCGCTTTCCACCATGCTGAGTAACAATCTGATTATCCCCTATGGTTTTATAAAAACTTTTCAAAAACACGAGCATGAAAAAAACCAGAAACTGATAAAAAATATTCGACGAATTTCGGTCTTTTTATTAATAGCTATTGCTTTTATGCTATACCGATTTGTAAATCCGCAAACCACATTATTCTCTATCGGCCTTTTGTCTTTTTTGCTTGTTGCCCAATTAGCACCCTCGTTTTTTGTCGGTATGTTTTGGAATAGAGGCTCTGCACTTGGGGCAAAAGCCGGAATGCTTGCCGGACTTGGTGTAGTACTTATTATTTATATTTTTCCATTTTTTCAAAATACAAGTTTTACAAATGAAGTTTCAAGTCTGGCAACAGCTCAGGTTTTCAGTTTTCAGGCAGAAAATCTTTCTTTTTTGTCCCCGGTCAATAATTGTTTTTTTTGGAGTTTAGCTTTAAATCTAATTCTGTTTTTAAGCTTTTCTCTTATTAAAAAGGGGAACTATCGTGAACGTAATTACGGGGAAGTCTTTGTGAATTCCAGTGCGGCCATCAATATGAAAGAAGATTCGTTCGTTTGGAAAGGCGATGCAGAAGCAAAGGACATCATTAATCTTTGGGACAGATTCATAGGCAAACAACGAGCAGCAAGAGCGCTAGATATTTTTAAACGCCGCTACAAAATCGATGACTTAGATACAAAAGCAGATGGCAGACTGGTCAACTTTTCAGAAAAACTTCTTACGGGGGCTGTAGGTAGTGCCAGTGCTAAAATCCTAATCAGTAATGTAGCTAAAGAACAACCTGTTTCTTTGCTCGAAGTGTTAAAAATCCTTGAAGAAAACCGCGAGGCCATGGCCAGCAATAAGCAACTTACTGCACAATCTGAGAAACTGATAAAGCTGACGAAAGAATTAAAAACAGCCAATGAGGCTTTAAAACAACAAGACAAACTCAAAGACGATTTCCTCAATGCGGTAGCTCACGAATTGAAAACCCCCATAACCTCAATACAAGCCAGCAGTGAGGTTTTAAAGGATAACGGCGATATGCCAGAAGACTTAAAACACCAGTTCTTAAACAATATTCTGTTTGATACACAACGCATTACCAGTTTAATTAATGATATTCTTGACTTAGAAAAACTGGCTTCAGGTCGGGTGAAACTCAATTTTAGCACCGGTAATTTAACCGAAGCTTTAAAGCATTCGATAGACAGCTTACAACCTATCGCCAATAAGAAAAACATAATCCTTAATGATTGCGGTATAAACACTCCCGTCAACATGATGTACGACAGCGATAAAATGCTGCAAGTGTTTACCAACATGTTATCCAATGCTGTCAAATTTGTAGAAGAAAATACAGGTGAAGTGAAGGTAAAACTAAAAGACGGTTTTGGGTCTGTAAAAATAGTAATAGAAGATAATGGTAAAGGTGTTCCTGAAATAGACAGGCCTTACATCTTTGATAAATTTTACCAATCAGATAATCAGGCCTTTCAAAAAAACGAAGGCAGTGGATTTGGCCTGGCCATATGTAAACAGATTATAGACCTTCATCAAGGGGAAATTTACCTTGATGACAGCTTTCAACAAGGCGCAAGATTTATAGTAGAATTACCAAAAATGAATGCATATGAAAAAGATACTATTAGTGGATGATGAACCTAATATCGTCATGGCATTGGAGTATTCCCTGAAAAAAAAGGGATACGAGGTGCTCATTGCCAGAGACGGTGAAGAGGCCATAAAGCTATTTGAAAACATTAAACCCTGTTTAGTGATTTTAGATATCATGATGCCCAAAATGGATGGTTTTGAAGTTTTGGAAAAAATAAAAGAAGACGAAGACGATACCTCTAAGGTCATCTTCCTAAGTGCAAAAAACAAAGAAGAAGACATTCAAAAGGGTTTGGATGCCGGTGCAGACGATTACTTTACTAAACCTTTTTCAACCAAAAAATTATTAGACAAAATTCAATCTATATATTAAACCTATTATTATGAGTTATTTAGAAGAATATAAAAAAAGTATAAATCAACCCGAAGACTATTGGATGATGCAGGCAGAGGCTTTAAAATGGGAGGTCAAGCCTAAAACCGCATGTCAAAAAGTCGAAGACGGCATATACCATTGGTTTCCCGATGGTAAAACCAACATGAGTTACCTCTGTGTAGACAAGCATATTGAAGAAGGCCATGGCAAAGAGGTTGCTGTGATATATGACTCGCCGGTAACAAATACCAAAGAACACATTACCTATGACAAATTACATCAGGAGGTGTCCAAACTGGCTGGTGGATTAAAAGATTTGGAATTATCAAAAGGGGATACCGTTATCATTTACATGCCGATGATTCCACAGGCCATATATGCCATGCTGGCCTGTGCACGTCTGGGGCTCATTCATTCTGTGGTATTTGGCGGCTTTGCACCTCATGAATTAGCTATTAGGATTGACGACTGCAAGCCTAAAGCGGTTATAACAGCATCTAATGGCATTGAAATAAAAAAAATAATCCCCTATAAACCTTATGTGGATGAAGCCATTAAACAGGCCAATCACAAACCCGAACATGTCATTATTTATGATAGAGGTTTAGATGTTGAGATTCCGCATAAATCCTATGACATTGATTATACAACTTTAGTGGCTAAGTCTGAAAGTATTGCGCCGGTATCTGTGGAGTCTACACATCCCCTTTACATTTTATACACTTCAGGAACCACGGGGAAACCTAAAGGCATTATAAGAGATACTGGTGGTTATGCTACAGCTTTAAAATATTCAATGAAAAAGGTTTACGGGGTTGAAGAAGGTGATGTTTACTGGGCAGCGAGCGATGTAGGCTGGGTGGTTGGTCATAGCTATATTGTTTACGGGCCTTTGCTAAATAGAAACACAAGCGTTTTATTTGAAGGTAAACCTATCAAAACGCCTGATGCATCTACATTTTGGCGGGTGATAAGTGAACACAAGGTTAATGTAATGTTTACGGCTCCAACCGCTATCAGGGCCATAAAAAAAGAAGACCCCAATGGAAAATTTATCAAAAAATATGATTTATCCTCTCTCAAATACCAGTTTCTAGCTGGTGAACGCTGTGACATGGCCACCTTAAAATGGACTGAGCAGCAACTGAAAGTTCCCGTTATAGACCATTGGTGGCAAACAGAATCCGGCTGGGCCATGCTGGCGAATATGGTAGGAATTGAAAAACACCCCGTAAAGCCGGGCTCAGCTACCTTTCCTGTTTGCGGATACGATATCAAAATATTGAATGAAAATGGCAAAGAAGCCGCTGATGACTCTGAAGGCTATGTCTGTGTAAAACTTCCGCTTCCTCCGGGCTGTTTAAAAAACTTGTGGGGCAATCCGGAACGTTTTAAAGCCGGGTACCTTAATAAATTTCCAGGTTACTATTTTTCAGGAGATGGTGGTTATAAGGATGAGGACGGGTATGTCTTTATCACCGGACGCGTAGATGATGTTATCAACGTGGCAGGACACCGCTTATCTACGGCCGAAATGGAAGAAGTGGTGGCCAGTCATCCACAGGTTGCAGAATGTGCGGTTTTTGGCGTATATTGTGACTTAAAAGGACAAAAGCCTTTAGCCTTAGTTGTGCTAAAACCTGAAAACACGCTTAAATATGAAACTATTTCAAACGAAATTATTCAAGAAGTACGAAAAGAAATAGGCGCTGTTGCCTCTTTACGCGAAGTTGTAGTGGTCAAACGACTGCCTAAAACCCGTTCGGGTAAAATTTTACGTAAATTACTTCGAAATATTTCAGACGATTTGGAATACAATATTCCTTCAACTATTGACGATGTCAAAATAATTTCAGAAATTGAAACCGTATTTAAAGAAAAACAAATAGGAATACATAGAGATATTTAGTCGGTAGGCGGTAGAGGGTAGTGGACAGTTTGCAGTATTCAGTTTGCAGTATTCAGTTTGCAGTATTCAGTTTGCAGTATTCAGTTTGCAGTATTCAGTTTGCAGTATTCAGTTTGCAGTATTCAGTGAGCAGTATTCAGTGAGCAGTATTCAGTGAGCAGTATTCAGTGAGCAGTATTCAGTGAGCAGTATTCAGTTTGCAGTATTCAGTTTGCAGTATTCAGTGAGCAGTATTCAGTAATCAGGAAACAGTAGATAGTAGATGATAGATAGACATGAGAATAATTAAACGATTTTAAAAATCCCGAGAGCACTTCGACAGAAAAACTTTAAAACATTAAATTTATAAACTCATAAACCATTAAATTTATAAACTCATAAACCATTAAACTTATAAACTCATAAACCATTAAACTTATAAATTCATAAACCATTAAACTTATAAACTCATAAACCATTAAACTTATAAACTAGTAATCATAAAAAACTTAAAACAATGAGTAATTATCACATTAAAAATTTTGAAGAGTATTTTCAGGTGTATAGAAAATCAGTCAGAAACCCGGAATCTTTCTGGGAAGAGATTGCTGAAGAGCATTTTACCTGGCAAAAACGCTGGAACAAGGTGTTGAGTTGGGATTTCAAGAAGCCTGAAATTAAATGGTTTGAAGGCGCCAAGCTCAACATTACAGAAAATTGTATCGACAGACATTTATGGTCTAAAGGCGATAAAACAGCCATTTTATTTGAACCTAATGATCCTAATGAAGAAGCCGAACATATTACCTATAAGCAGTTGCACGAGAGGGTTTGTAAATTTGCAAATGTTCTGAAGTCCAGAGGCATAAAAAAAGGAGATCGGGTTTGTATTTACCTGCCTATGATTCCTGAACTCGCCGTTTCTGTATTGGCCTGTGCAAGGATTGGCGCTATACACTCGGTTGTTTTTGCCGGTTTTTCTTCTACTGCGCTTTCTACGCGTATCAAAGATTGCGATGCCAAAATGGTACTCACCTCAGATGGGTCGTATCGCGGTTCGAAAACGATTGATTTAAAAGGCATTGTTGATGCGGCTCTAGAAGACTGTCCGGGCGTAGAATCTGTTTTGGTAGCCAAACGCATTAAGGCCGATATTCATATGAAAGAAGGCCGTGACGAATGGTTGCAGCCACTCCTGGATGAAGCGGAATCTACCTGCGAGATTGAAGTCGTGGACGCTGAAGATCCACTATTCATTTTATATACTTCAGGATCGACAGGGATGCCAAAAGGCATGCTGCATACTACTGCCGGCTATATGGTGTATTCTGCCTACACTTTCAAAAATGTTTTTCAATACCGGGAAGATGATGTGTATTGGTGTACGGCAGATATCGGTTGGATTACCGGACACAGCTATATCGTATACGGCCCATTAGCTAATGGCGCCACAACAGTAATGTTTGAGGGTGTCCCTAGCTATCCGGACTTTGGCCGGTTTTGGGAAATAGTAGAAAAGCACAAAGTTAATCAGTTTTATACCGCACCAACAGCCGTTAGAGCTTTGGCCAAACACGGCACAGGATTGGTAGACAAATACGATTTATCCAGCTTAAAAGTATTAGGCTCTGTTGGTGAACCTATTAACGAAGAGGCCTGGAATTGGTATAATGACAATGTAGGTAAAAAGAAATGTCCGATTGTAGATACCTGGTGGCAAACCGAAACCGGAGGTATTATGATAACACCTATCCCTTTTTCTACCCCAACTAAACCGACCTATGCCACCCTACCGTTTATTGGTATTCAACCTGCATTGATGGATGAAAATGGTGAAGAAATTAAAGGCAATCAAGTCGATGGTCGTTTATGCATTAAATATCCCTGGCCATCTATGGCGAGGACTATTTGGGGGAATCATCAACGTTACAAAGACACTTATTTTTCAGCTTTTGAAAATAAATATTTTACGGGTGACGGCGCTTTACGAGACGAAGTCGGTTATTACAGAATTACAGGTCGTGTAGATGATGTTATCATCGTTTCCGGCCATAATCTTGGTACAGCGCCAATTGAAGATGCCATAAACGAGCACAACGCCGTGGCCGAATCAGCAATTGTCGGTTACCCGCATGACATAAAGGGTAATGGCTTATTTGGGTTCATCACCCTTAAAGATACAGGAGAAGTTCGAAATCATGAAAACGTAAGAAAAGAAATCAACCAATTAATAACCGACAAAATCGGACCGATTTCGAAACTGGATAAAATTGAATTTGTCAGCGGACTTCCAAAAACCCGCAGCGGTAAAATCATGAGACGCATCCTAAGAAAACTTGCCTCTCACGAATACGATCAACTCGGAGACACTTCAACTCTACTCGATCCGGGTGTGGTTGATGAAATCAAGGATAAAGTGATGGCTGGCAAAGCCTGATTTTTGATTTCAGATGTTTAAATTATTGCGAAAAACACGGGATTCTTCACAGAGGAGTCCGTGTTTTTCTTCGTTTATAAAAGTGATGAAATTCGATACGGGTAACTAAATAATTAAAAAATCTAATCTGAATTCAGCAAGAATTTAATTTGTAAAAAACAAAAAAATAGTTTTAAATCCGGATTTTACTGATGGTGATTGTCGGTATGTCCAAACCCATTCTTCGGTCAAATTTTGCACTACTACATTAATATTAGCCTATCTCAAAATCAAGTTGTCTGCCTTCAGCTTTTGCTTTGTTATCTATATTGATACCAACCGACATCCCAATGACCATTCCTATAGGTAAGCCCAAACCTAAAAGAGCCATATTATCTAATGCCATTCCAAAACCAATACCTAAAGGCAGCCCGAAAGCAGACATGCCTATGGCCAACCATAAATTCCGGTAGTGATGTTTTACCACAATTTTGGCTTTTTGCTCAACCTGTTTCACAATTTTTAATTGCTTTTTCTTTATTTCACTTTTTAATACTTTTGAAGAGTCTGAGATGGTATTTAAATGTTCAATCTCTTTGTTAATCAATTCAACGATTTCATTCTTTAGTGCTTTTTTCTTAAGTTCTAAAAGCAACCTATTAAAGTTTGAACAGGCTTTGTCTAGTTTCCGATCTGTTTTTGTATCGATTTTAGGACTAAATTTTATAATTTCCAAAACGAATAAATTTTTGTATTGAATATTATTTTAAAAGTAATAAAATATTGTTGTTTTAAGTATCTGAAGTTTCTGAGTTTTCCGTTTATAAAAGTGTATATCCTTTAAATTCTGAAATTTGGTTTTATAATATTATAAATCAACACTTTAATGTTAATGTTATCCTGCCTCACCGGCATCTTTGTGGTAAGGATCTTGCGTTACTTTTCCAATGCATAATTACAGTTTAATTCCTGAAGGTCTTCCCCAAGTTCAGTTACTCTTTCAAATTCTGTTTCAGATAAGTGTTTTCATACATTTTTGATAATGTATTTTCAATTTCACTTGCCTTATAATTTATAATCGTGTAATGAAATAAGCATTATGATGCAAAATATCCTGCAACATCCGTATAAGGCTATTCATGTGGTTAGTGTACATATGATCCTGAACTTTACAAATACTAGTATAAGATTTTTGATATCAATTGAACGCGCCATAATTTCAAGGATTCATTTTACTGTCAAATATACCTTCTCATTATAAAAATTGGAATTTTAACGCCTTATATAGACACAAAAAAACCGCTCCAAAATTGAAGCGGTTTGCTACTATAGGTGTAATTCGAATTACTTAATATCTACAACTTCTATTTCAAAAGTTAAATCCTGGCCTGCTAGGGGATGGTTGGCATCAACAAC
>Ga0102928_1001107_pt1 | contig 17285 bp, 16 predicted proteins | sample SalPonR1_B_D1_MG_FD_78504 | JGI IMG/M metagenome (GOLD analysis project Ga0102928, IMG submission 78504) | Salt pond soil microbial communities from South San Francisco under conditions of wetland restoration - Salt Pond MetaG R1_B_D1_MG | ecosystem: Environmental > Aquatic > Marine > Intertidal...
AGGTCGAGCGCCGATCGGTAGGCCTGGGCATGCATCAGCACCTGAAGTCGACGGTCGTCGTCGGCGGTGGGCCCGACACCGGCGCGTGTGACCACCATCGGGATGCGTCGGGTGCCGGCTCGCAGTTCGACCGCGATGCGGCCGATCGGGGTCGACCGGGCGGTGGCCATCGCTGCTATCCGCTGACCTCGGCGAGGATGCGATCGGCCGGGAGCTCAGCGGCGAGTGCGTGCGCGCTCGCCATCGCGTCACCGAACCCGCCCGACGCTTCGGCGAGCGCATTGCTGTCCTCCTGCTGCTCGGCCTCCTCGGCGCGCGCGGACATCTTCGGCGCGCTGCCGGCGAGATTCCGGTTGGCGCTCATCAGCTTCTGCGTCTTGGCGTGGAATCGCTTGATCTTGGCGGCGTGCGTCGTCACCAGTGCGGTCAACGAAGACCGGCGAGCTTCGGCTTCGTCGCCCTTGGCCTGGCTGAGCCAGGTCGGGTCCTGTTCGACAGGCTGCGCCGCCGGCCTGTCGATGTCGGCGTGCTGCGCGTCGCGGCGGCCCTGACGCATGTGGTTCATCTTGGTGTTCTGGAGCGAGGTGGAAGCGATCGGTTCGACGAATGCCGCTTCCTTGGCGCCCTCAGCCACCACCCCGGTGGCCGTGCGGCTCCCGACGTTGGCGGCGGCCGCGCCGATGTCTCGTCCGTCGGTGTAGTCGACGTCACGTGTCGTTCCGGCGAAGTCTCCGTTCTGGCTCCGTTCGTACGGGTTCGAGTACAGCTCCTCGCCGGCGACCGCGTTGCCGATGGCGGCGCCACCGAAGGCCATACCGACCGCAGCGGTGTCCACGAGGATGTCGCCCCCCTGCCGCGCCGCCTGAGCGGTGAGCAGATCGGAGTTGCGGGCATTGCTGTTCGTCAGGCGAGCGATCACGCTCCAGCTCGCGAGGATGACGTCGATCACGAGCTTGAGTGCGGCGAGCCCGACCGCCACCGTGCTGCAGAACCCGGCGATCGGTCCTGCCACGGCGGCGGCCCCGGGGATCAGCGAGACCCCGAGTGCGATGAGCGCGGCCGAGAGGAAGATGTTGCGCAGTTCCTTGACGACGAAGCTGAACCCTTCGAGGCCGAGGTGGAACGAGGTCGCCGCGCCGTACGGCCGCTTGTCCCACGTCTCGCGGATGCGTTGGAACTCGTCCTTGATCCGCGGCCACAACCACTTGACTCGTCGCTTCGTGGTGTACCCGCCGTCGACCTTCTCCTGGTTGAGCGCCACGATGCCGAGTGTTCCGGCCGACAGGGCGGCCGATGCGATCGCGGTGCCGCCCTTCTTCTTGAGATGCTCGCCGAGCGAGACGCCGCGCTTGTTGCCCTTCTTCACCTCCTGCTTGCCGGACTTGAGACCGGCGCGCTTCACGCGCAGCAGGTCCTCACTCATCTTGGCCTGCTTCACGAGCCTGCCGAGCCGTCCGCCCTCCTCCTTGGCGGCGTTCAGTTCGACGAGCTGATTGCTGGTGTCGGCCAGCTGCTTCTGCGCCTTCGTCTTCTTCTTGGGGCTCGCCGACGGATCGGTGGCCTGTTGCGTGTACTGATCGATGCGGGCCCGGGTGCTGGTGATCGACCTGCCGCCGCCGGCCGAGCCGTGCTGCTTCTGCACGTCGCGGGCCGTTTCGTAGACGCCGTCGACGAGCGGGACCTCCTTGTCGGCGGCGTGCTCGGCCTGATGGGCCCGTTCGAGACGCCACTCGGCGTAGTGGAACTCGGTGATCGGGTTGCCGCCGACTCCGGTCTCGAGTTCCTTCTGCTTCGCCTCGTCGTCGGCGGCTTCGGCGGCTTCGAACTCGACCTTCGACATCGACACGGCTTCGTAGTCGGCCTCGAAGTACCGGGCGTACCGCTCGATCTTGACGTCGTGGCGCTGGGTGAACTTGAGGAATTCGCCGGCGTAGTGGGTGTAGGCCTTGATCACGCCGACCGGGTCGTCGTCGAGTTCGGTCTTGGTGGGCAGCGAGATGTCGTCCGCGGACGGCGACGGGAACAGGATGTCGTTCTCTCCCAGCTGCTCGGCGTCGGGGAACTCCTGGTGGGCCCCGGGGGCACCGGCTTCGCCGCTGACCTGCTCGCGAGCGAACATCGACAGGTTGCCGTCGCCCAGTGCGGCGTCCTGGTCGTTCTCCCGCATGCTCGTGTCGATGGCCCCGAGTGGTTCGATGCCGCCGGCACCCGAACGGACGTGGACGTTGGCGGGAGCGGAGATGCCCTCCTGGTTGCGGGCGTTGAACGTTTCCTGGAACTGGCCGCCCGAGTCGATCCGGCCCGGTCCGCTGATGACGGGTGCCGCCGGCTCCTGCTTCTTCCTGAACGGGTTCCGAAGTCGTTGGATCCGCGGCGCTGTGGGTGTGAGCGTGAGTGCCGCAGGGGCGGCCGGCGAGCGTTGGATCCGCCGGCCGATCACGATGCTGCCCTCGCCGGAGGCTTCGCCACGGTTCGAGGAGTCGTCGTCGCCGGCGTCCGACAGTTCGGGCGCCGTTTGCCGCTGTGCCCGCGGTCCGTCGTCGGTGGCCGGCTCGGGCTCCGGGGCCGGATCGTGTCGTTGCTGGGCAATCGACTTGGTCACGCGCTGGGCAACGTCGTCGGCTTCGCGTTCGAGCGGGTCGTCGACGGGTCCGACGGCCAGCTTGGCCTGCACGATCAGGCGGTCGATGTCCGCCGCAGCGGTCGCTGCGTCGGACTCGCTGCCTGTGGCGTCGACCGCGCGACGCTGCGCAACGGGGGCAGCGTGGTCGTCGGCGTGGTCGGACTCGTGTTCGGGCGCCTCGGGGTCGGGCCGCACCCGCGTCCGCTCGAACATCCGGGGAGCCTAGGTCATGTCGTGTGCCGGATCAGGCAGCGATGGCGACCATGGCCACCGCGGCGACGCCCCGTGCCGTCCATGCGCCGGTCCGCCACCAGTTGGTGACGACCAGGCGACGGTGCACATCGGCGTCGAATCCGTCGGCGAGTCGGCCGTGGAGCGGGGCGTAGTACACGCCGGTCGCCACCCAGATCGCAGCCAGGGTCGTCCCCGCACCGAAGGTCAACCAGGTGGGAACCTCGCTCGCCACCAGGGCCACACCGACCGCCGTGACGAGTTCGGCCGGAGCGAGCGCTGCGAGCACCGTCGTGACGCGTCGCTGGTGGGCCGACTCGTAGGAGACGAAGCCGTCTTCGGGAACGGCGGCCATCATCGGATAGCTCAACAACTGGATCGTCCAGATGAAGCCCACCATGGCGCCCGTGGCCGCGAGGTGCGCGACGAACCAGCCGCTCACGCGCGCTCCAGCCGCACGAGTCCCCGCCGACCGTCGACGGTGACGCGGTCGCCGGTCCGCGCCGTTCTGGCGACGCCGGCCGCGTTGGTCACCGCCGGCAGACCCAGTTCGCGCAGGACGATCGATCCGTGGGACAGGTCCCCACCGAGTTCGATCACCACCCCGGCGACCTGACCGAAGGTGGCCAGCCAGCCTGCGTCGACGCTGGAGGCGATCAGGATCGTGCCGGCTCTGTCGAAGCCGTCCGGAAGCCGGTGCTCGGGTTCGGTCAGTACCCACGCCGTCCCCGAGACCTCGCCGGCGACCAGACCCATGCCCGAGAACTCGCGCCTGCCCGGAGTGGTCTCCCTGTGAGACGTCTCGGGGGGATCGAAGCGCCGGATGACGTCCGGGATCGGGTGGGTCCGGCGGCGCTGCTGATCGGAGCGACGTTCGGCCAGCAGCGTGTCGTCCGGCCGCCACCCGTCGTGGAGGCTGCGGACCTCGTCGGTGGTGAGCAGCCAGAGGTCGTCGGTCCCGACACCGACGGTCTCGGCGAGGCGGAGCAGATCGCGGCGGACGGCGAGGAACGTGCGCATGGCATCGCTGCGGAAGGTTTCCCGGGCGGTCACCGGCCGACGGGCGAGCAACCAGAGCGGTACCGTCAGCCGGCCGAGCAGCGTCTTCTCGGGGAGCGTGCGGATGGGCGGCGGGGACCGGACTGCGGCGACGATCGGAGTGGGGTCCTCGACGTACCGGGGGCGAGCGAGGTCGGACTCGTAGATGCCTCGATGGCCGTACCGGTCGAGCCAACGGGCCAGAGCCGGGGAACCGGTCGGATCCTCGCCCGCACCGAGCGAACGGCGGACGCCGTCGAGGTCTCGGAACATGCGGCTCGCCGCCGTCTCGTTGCGGGCGGCGTGCTCCTCGAGCACGCCGAGACCGCGGAGCAGCGCCATCGGAATGCTGGCGGCGGTGTTGAGCGAGGTCATGGCATGCACGACGGCGACGTAGGCACGCCGGCCCCGATCGACCGCCTCGGTCGAGCTGAGCGCGGGTGATGCCGAGATCCGTTCCAGTTCGGCGGCGGTCCGTCGTGCGATGTCGACGGCGCCGAGCTGCGAGACGGCGAGCCGGGCCAGGACGGGCGCTCGTCGCGCGAGCCGGATGGGTCGTGGCCCGCTGCCGACCTCGTCGGTCCCGCCGATCGAGTCGGTGACGAGTCGGCTGGGCAGCCCGAGAGACCGCACGAAGTCGGTCACGAGCGAGAGGTTGATCAGCGGCCGACCGTCGAAGACCTCGATGAAGTGCCGATGTGTCGGCAGGCTCGGGTCGAAGCGTCGGTACCAGTCGAACAGTTCGGGCGACGCATCGGCGATCAGTGAGGTCATGAACACCGACGGTGGATCGGGAAGGATCTCGCGGTGGTTGGCGATCGTGAACGTCTCGTCACGCAGCAACGGAGCCGTGATCGGTCGCACCTGCAGGAGCCAGCACGTCGTCCCGTCGTCGGCCCACTCGACGTCCCAGCCGAGTGGCCGGTTGCCGGGTCCGTTCTCTCCGTCCTCCGATGTCTGGTCGAGTCGCGAGCGGACCGACCGGAGCAGCCGAGCCAGGCGCTGTTGCCAGCCGGGCAGTGCTGCATCGGGGCGTTCGCCGGGCTCGAGTCGCGGGAGTTGGAGGAGATCGCCGCGGCGCCGGCCCGCGAGCAGGTCGTCGGCGAGGCCGTCGACGTGTTCCACGAGGTCGTCGGCGTAGCCCGGTTCGGTGAACCCCACTCCGGCGACGACGGCGGGCACCATGGTCATCACCAGCACGTCGGTCCGCTCGACCGTTGCATCGGCGGAGGAGCGAACCTGCTCGAGTGCGTCGGCGATGGCGATCGGATCGTCGCGTTCGACATCGAGCACCGTCCGGAATCTCCCGGCGTTCGACGTCGGGTCGCGGTCCTCGCTGGAGAAGGCCGAACGCACAGCGACACGGCGGCCCAGCCAGGCCGGAACGGTGTCGGTGCCGTCGGGCAGGACCGTCGCCGTCGGGACGGGGATGCCGCCTTGCGCCGCTGCATCGAGCAGCGCCGCCTTGGGCCCGACCCCCGCTGCGTCGAGCAGGCCGGACCCGACGCGGAGCGGGGCCGACGCGGCGTCGGTGCCGGCTGCGAGCCGGCGGGCCCAGTCGACGACGACCGTGGCGTAGGTCCCGGGGTCGTCGACCATCGGGAAGTGGCCCCACCCCGGAACCACGTCGGTGGCGGCCCGCGGCAACAGCACCCGGTAGTCGGCGAGCTGGTCGGCGCCGAGGACACGGTCCTGCGATCCCCACAGCATCAACGCCGGCAGGTCGACGGGCCGCAGCCCCTCCCACCAGTCGGAGGTGATGATGTCGAACATCTGCGAGAACGAGTCGGCCCGCCGGTACTCGTCGAGGAACCGTCCGATGTAGTCGTCGGGCACCGACGGGTCGAAGAAGCGACGTCCCACCACCGGCCGTGTGATGCGCGAGGAGATGCCCCACTTGATCAGTCGCCGGACCGGCTCGGGCCGCATGAGACGGGGGAACCATCGTCGGTCGAGGCGGGTACCGACCGGGGCGTGGAGGATCAGACCGTCGACGGGGTGACGCTGCACCATGTCGAGGGCGATGGATCCGCCGATGCCGTGACCGAGCACCACCAGCGGTCGGGGCAGGTGCTCGATCTCGCGCCAGAGCTGCTCGGCGTAGTCGGGGAGCTGCTGAAGTGTCGGATCGGCGGGGCGGCCTCCGAAGCCCGGGAGCGTGACGGCCTCGAAGCGAACGTCGCCGGGCACGTGCTCGCCCGCGCGAGCGAATCGGAAGCCGCCGCCCCCGTTGCCGTGGACGGCCACGAGCGTGATCACGGACGATGTCGACATCACCTGATTCTGCGGTCTCGGGTCGTGTGACGCCATGTCGAGCGCTTCGTCGACAACCGTGGCGATTGGCTCGCCCTCGCGACGGGTAGGGGTCGGCCATGTCCCTGTCACCGTTGCAACCCGATCAACCACCGTTCGGATCCGTCGACACGGCCATCGTGGCCACCTTCGCCCGGTACGAGGGGGCACAACGTGCCGTCGACACGCTGTCCGACGAGGGATTCGACGTGGCCCGTTCCGCCATCGTGTGGAACGGCCTCCGCCGGGTGGAGTACGTCACCGGCCGGCAGACCGTGGCGACGGCGGCGCTGCGTGGGGCCGGCGCCGGGGCCTACTTCGCGGCGTTCTTCGGTCTCCTCGTCGCACTGTTCGTCGAGACCGAGGACCTCGCCGAGGTGTTGGGAATCGTCCTCAGCTACCTCGTCATCGGCGCGCTCATCGGCGCAGCGTGGTTCGCCTTCGGGCACTGGTCGACGCGGGGCAAGCGCGATTTCTCGGCGGTCGGTGCGTTCGAAGCGGAGACCTACGACGTGCGGGTGCCGATGGACCAGCGCGCCGACGCCGAGCGGGTGCTCGGCGTCGAACGCACACGTCCGATGGATCCGGCTCCGACGTCGGACGAGTCGCCGCCGGCCTGAACGACCCGTCGCCGTTCGCCCGGCGGCGTCAGTGCGGCGGCGTCAGTGCGGCGGGGATGCTCGGCGCTCGGTGGCGCCGTTCCCGCTGGGCGTGCAGGATCGTGGCATGCCCCGCCACCCAGACCGCGGTGATCGCAGGACCGTAGAACGCGAGGGTCGTCGTGACCCGTTCGCCGTCACCACCGAGTGCCAACATCACCTGCGGGACGAGGAACGGGAGCAGCACGAGCATCGCCCACACGGCGTGGACCCGCCACGAGATCCCGGAGTCATCGGCCCGATGTCGCGTCGCCATGCGCGTGTATCGGTCGACGTCGGGGTCGACTTGAGAGCGAATGCGGGACCTCCGACACTTGCCGGGCCGGCCGAGGGCGGGCAGCGTGGAGTGCGGCGACCCGGTCGAACGGGTCGTCCGACCGGCATCGACGAAAGGACGTCCTGACATGGTGTTCGAAGAGACCGTTGTCCTCACCGGCCCGTTCGACGAGGTGCTCGCCGCGACCAAGGCGGCACTCGCACAGCACGGGTTCGGAACGCTGACCGAGATCGACATGCAGGCGACGTTGGCCGCCAAGGTCGACAAGCAGATGGACCCGTACGTGATCGTCGGAGCCTGCAATCCGTCGCTGGCCAGCGCTGCGCTCGACGTCGAGCCCCACGTCGGAGCGCTGCTGCCCTGCAACGTGGTGGTGCGGGTGGTCGACGACACGGTGCACGTGGATGCGCTCGATCCCGGACTGATGGTGTCGATGACGGGCCGCGACGAACTGGCGCCGATCGCCGCCGACGCACGCCGCCTGATGGGCGACGCGCTGGCGTCACTCGCCGAGCGCTCGGCCAGGTGATCGGAGCGCTCCGGCGTCCGGCGTCGCTCGACGCCGCCGAGGCCTGGGGTGTCCTGGCCACCGTCGACGTCGGCCGCGAACCGGCGCCGTTCGACCCTGCGTCGGTGGAGGGCCTCCCCGCCCCCGCTCGACGGTGGCTGACGTCTGCGCTGGCGCCGGGTGCGCCGCTGCACGGTGGCGTGATCCTGCAGATGCGAGGTCGGATCCGTCTGGGGCCCCGATGGTTCCCGTTCACCGCCGACCAGATCCTGCGCGCCGGAGTGGGCTTCGTCTGGCGGCCGGTGGTGGGCGGCCGCATCGTGCGTTTCGAGGGCGTCGACGTGCTCGCACCGTCGGAGGCCCGGATGGAGTTCCGTCTCCACGGGCGCATTCCCGTGGTCGGAGCCAGCGGCGAGGACATCGCCCGCAGCGCCGCCGGCCGGCTCGCCGGGGAGACCGTGAGTTGGCTGCCGGCGGCGTTCGTGCCCGGTTCGGGGGCATGGGCCGAGGATGATCCGACCTGGCGGGCCGTCGACGGAGACCGTTTCGTGGTGACCGTGCCGACCCCGGTGGAGCCGGTGGACGTCGAGGTGACCGTCGATGCCGAGGGTCGCCTGCGCTCGGTGGCGATGTCGCGGTGGGAGGGTTCCGCCGATCCGCCCGCCCCTGCGCCGTTCGGCGGCGAGTTCGTCCACGAATTCGTCGACGGTGACGGACGACGGTTGGCGGGGAGCGGATCGGTCGGCTGGCGCTGGGGCACGACCGGATGGGAACAGGGTGAGTTCTTCCGCTTCGAGATCGTCGGCGCCCACGCGATCCGTTGACGACGGGTCGGCCGCTGCCGGGGCGATGGTCTCCGACCTGGTGTCCGCTCAGCTCTCCGGGGGATGGCGGTCGGCCCAGGGCTCGGCCTGTTCGAGCTGGGCCGCCACCCGGATCAGGAGGTCCTCGCGGCCGTAGGCGGCGACGAGCTGCACCCCGATCGGGAGACCGTCGGCGTTCACGTGCAGCGGCAGGCTGACGGCGGGCTGGCCGCTCGTGTTGAACGGCGGTGTGAAGGCCACGAACTGACCTGCTCGCGCCATGCCGCGCAGCGGGTCGTCGGCGGGGGAGTCGTGTTCACCGATGCGCACGGGCGGCTCGGCCAGCGTGGGGGTGAGCAGCAGGTCCCACCCGTCGGCCCACCACTGGTGCAGCGAGCGCCGGTACTGCGACACGGCGGCGATCGCCTCGGCGTAGTCGACGCCACTGACGCTCTTGGCGTACTCGGCCTGGGCCCAGTTGACCGGTTCGATGTCGTCGGCCGTGAGCTGGCGGCCGACCATCTTCGACATCGTGTCGATGCCGATCGCCATCGCCGTCGCCCACATCGCCATGAAGCGTGGTGTGAACGACCGGTCCTCGAGCACGGCGGGGTGGGCGGTCTCGACGCGGTGGCCGAGCCGGTCGAGCATCGCTGCTGCCGAACGCACCGCATCCACGCAGTCGGAGTGGAGTTCGCCACCCGTCGGATGGGCGTCGAGCAGGCCGATGCGCAGCGAGCCGGGATCGGCGGTCAGCTCCTCGGAGTAGGGGCGATCGGGAGGCGGTGCGATCACCGTGTCACCCACCGCCGGCCCGTGGACGGCGTCGAGCAGGCGCGCGGTGTCGCGGACGGTGCGGCTCACGCAGAGCTGGGTGCTGAGCCCCGACTCGTCTCGTTCCGGCCCCATGGAGAGGCGACCCTGGGTGGGCTTGAGGCCGACGAGCCCGGTACAGGAGGCGGGGATGCGGATCGAGCCACCGCCGTCGCTGGCATGGGCGATCGGCACCATGCCCGACGCGACGGCCGCCGACGCGCCGCCCGACGATCCCCCCGGTGTGCGGCCGAGGTCCCACGGATTGCGTGTCGGTCCGTAGGCCAGCGGCTCGGTGACCGGGAGGCTGCCCAGTTCCGGACTGTTCGTGCGGCCCAGCACGATCAGGCCCGCCTCGTGGAACCGCGAGACCAGTGTGGAGTCGTGGGTCGACAGTGGTCGGACCTGCTTCATCGCCCGGTTGCCGTTGGAGAGGGGCATCCCGGCCATGTGCGTGTGCAGGTCCTTCAGCAGGAACGGCACGCCGGCGAACGGGGCGCTGCGGGCCGGGGACGACGTGGGCAGCATGTCGAACGCCTCTGCTTGGTGGCGGGCGCGCTCGAACCAGCGCATGGTGACGGCGTTGATCGGCTCGTCGAGCGACTCGATCCGTTCGATGGCGGCGTCGACCAACTCCACTGCGGTGGCGTCGCCCGCCGCGACCAGCTCTGCCTGTGCGGTGGCGTCGAGCCACCTGGTGTCTTCAGTGATCCCCATCCCCTTGTGCTATCACGACCGGCCGATCACACGGCGGTACGGCCGGCGATCTTCTTGAACGCCCACGACCCGACTGCCACGACGATGATCGCCCCGAGTACCGCCCCGACGATGCCGCCCCAGTCGAACGCCTCGTCGTCGCCCAAGCCGAGCAGTTCGGCGAAGAGCCAGTAGCCGACCAGTGCCCCCAGCAGGCCGAGCACGGTGGAGGTGAGCCACGACTGCCACCCGCTCATCGAACGGAACACGTCGTTGGGGACGACGGCCCGGCCGATGACGCCGGCGACGAAGCCGAGTGCGAGAGCGGCGAGTGTGCTTCCGATGTCCATGGGGTGTCCTTTCGGATGGTCGCGGATGCCGACCGCACTACCCGTCCACGCCCCGACCAATCCCGTTCACCGAGTGTTCGCAGTGACGACGCCTGGCCGTCACCGTGGCGTTGCCCGCACTCCGTAACGTGCGCGTCGACGGCTGGTGGCCACCGCCGCCTTCTCGCCACGTCGGATGTGTCCGACGTCCAGATCCCGTCCGGTGGGTCCGGGGAACTCCCCCCTCGCCCCGTCGACCCGCCGGACGGAGGCTCGCCCGTCGTGGCGGACCACCGCCGTCGCCCCGCGGTGCCCGACCGAACGGGAGGAGGCCCGGTCTCAGGCGTCGACGCGTTCGAAGAAGTCGGCGAGCATGTCGCGGTCGAACCGCGCCGTGAGATGACCGTCGGCGTCGCGGCCGAGATCCAGCGCCGGGCAGAAGAACCCGTCGTCGCCGACGAAGAAGTGGGGTGAGCCCCGCACGCCGCGGAGCTTGCCGGCTTCGTAGTCGGCGTCGACGGCCGGCAGCGGCTCGAGCGGTGGTGGCTGCAGCCCGTGCCGACCGGCGATCCGGCCGAGCACGTCGAGGTCACCGATGTCGCGACCCTCCTCGAACAGTGCGGTCCGCAACTCGACACTCACGGCGAGGCCGGTGGCAGCGTCGCGGGCGTAGCCAGCGGCTGCGAGGTTGAGTGCCGGGATGGTGGTGGTCGGCCAGGCATCGGTGCGGAGGCCCGCGAAGTCGTCGACGCCGAGCTGGTCGTGCAGGGCGGCCGCCTTCACGACGACGGCGTCGACGTCGAGTGGTGCGCCGTTCACCCACTCGAGTGGCCAGGCCCGCACCAGCACGTCGATCGGGTGCCGCATGTCGGCGACGTGGTCGGTCACCTGCTTGAGCCCGACGTGGGTGAACGGGCAGGTGATGTCGGCGAAGACCTCGAGAGCCATACCACCCATGGTATGGGTCACCGATCGCCGTCAGGCATCTCGTGACCGTCTGCGTGCCCCGCCGGGGCCGGGACGGACCGCCCTGCGTCCCGACCCGCGCTCTCTAGTTCAGCTTCTCGATGAGGCTCTGCTGGCCACTGTTCTCGACGAACAGGCCCGCCGCCTTCTCGACCCGGCTCTGGTAGCCGGCGTCGGTGAGCTGCCAGTCGTCGAACTTGTCCACCTCGTCCATCGAGTTCATGCCGACCAGCCAGGTGACGTCGGCGAAACCGCCGTAGTTCGCCTTGAGGAACACCGACTGGGCGCCGAGCGTCGATCCCATGTAGTCCGCCATCTCCACACCGAACTCGACCGCTTCGGCGTACTTACCCGCCGTCATGGCGGCCCTGGTGATCCCCCAGAACCTGCTCGGCTCGCCCTCGAGCGGGGAGCTGAGGACGCGTCCGATCGTGTCCTCCGGCGGCGTCATGAACAGGCCGCTCATGGCGCCCACCATCGCCAGGTAGTCGGGATCGGCCAGCACCTTCTCGGACATCTCCTGCAGCTCGACCATCGAATCGACGCGCCGGCTCCACATGATGGTGCCGAGCGGTGCGCCGAAGCGGGCGCTGAACACGTTGAGTTCGGCACCGCTGATCTCGGACACCTTCTCGGCGACGGTCAGCGCGGCGGGCACGGCCTCGAGTTGTTGGCCGAGGGCGGCGATCGTGCGGCGGCTGAAGACGTACATGGTTGGTTCCTCCCGGGTTGGTGTGACGTACGGCCGTTCACCGTGCTCCGATGGTGGGGTACTGTCCATGATCTCGATCACACAGCGGCGCCTCGGGGTGGTGACCGCTCCGGGTCGACGGAGGGGTCATGGGGATGACAGAGACGCTCACGTTGGGAGCGGCGATCGCTGCACACGGTCGGAGGCGCACGTACGACGCGGGGCAGATGGTGTTCGCCGAGGGCGATCGCTCCGACAGCGTGTACGTCTGCACGGGCGGACGGTTGCGTGTGTTCGTCACCACACCGTCGGGACAGGAGCTGCTGCTCGGCATCAAGGTGCCGGGCGACGAGTTCGGTGAGCTGTCGGCGCTCGACGGCCGGCCGCGCTCCGCCGGCGTCACGGCGCTGGAGCCGAGTCATGTGGTCGAGTTGCGCCGCCGCCGTTTCGTCGAACTTCTCGAGGCGCACCCCGGGTTCAGCGTGGAGATCTGCCAGAACCTGAGCGCCCAGCTCCGGCTCAGCAACGACCGGCTCGTGTCGCGTACCGCCGACAGCGCCACCGTGCGGACGGGACGGCTGCTCGTGGAGTTGGCGTCGCTGGTGATGCGTCACGGCGGTGACGACGGCGGGGGTGGCCTGGCCGTGCCCATCACGCAGCACGATCTCGCGGACTGGGTGGGCGCCACTCGCGAATGCGTGGCTCGGGCTCTCGGTGGGTTCCGGCGGGCCGGTCTCGTGGAGACTGGTCGGGGACGCATCGTGGTGCTCGACGTGGCCGGCCTCGACCGTCGGCTCGCCACCGAATCGGGCTGAACCGGTGCTCGGCGCTGCCGGGTCGATGCTCCCGACCCGCCGGCGCCGGCGTTCCGGATCCGGTGGGTCTGCGGTCGCCGGCTGTCACACTGGCCGGGTGACGACGCCACGGATCGACGAGATCGAGTTCACCGAGTTGTTGCGGCTGGAGCCGCACGGACCCGACACCTACGTCGGCATCGGTGCCCGTTATCCCTGGGGTGGTCGCCTGTTCGGCGGGCAGGTGGTGGCGCAGGCACTGCGTGCGGCGGCGGCGACCGTGGACGAGAGCCGGCCGGCTCATTCGCTGCATTCGTACTTCATCCGTCCCGGCACCCCGGACGAGCCCATCCGCTACGAGGTCGAGCGGCTCCGCGACGGCCGCTCGTTCTCGACGCGCCAGGTGGTGGCTCGCCAGTCGAGCGGTGCGATCCTCAACGTGTCGGTGTCGTTCCAGGCGGTGGAGGACGAGGCCGACGCACAGATCGCCGTGCTCCCTGCGGGCCTGCCCGGCCACGACGACCCTGCCCTCGACGACTACTCCTGGGGTGAGCTGATCGACCGGCGGGCCACCTTCGTGGATGCGCCCGACGGTCGCTCGATCATGGGCTACTGGATCCGGCTCACCGCCGACGTGGGCGACGACCCGATCGATCACCAGTGTGCTCTCGCGTTCATGTCCGACGCGGCGCCGTCGCGGGCGGCCCGCTCGCCGCACCCCGACTTCCGCAACGACGTCGGTGACCGCTACCGGTTCCAGGGGGCGAGCCTCGACCATTCCGTGTGGTTCCACCGGCCCACCGACGTGACGGCCTGGCACTGGTTCGACACCCGGTCGCACGGCTTGGCGGGCGGGCGGGGTCTGGTGACCGGCGACGTGTTGCGCTTTGACGGCGTGCAGGTGGCCACGATCGCCCAACAGGTGCTGCTCCGCCGTCTCCGCGACCGACCCGAACCCGTGTGACCGCGCGGATTCGCCGGGGCGATGAGCGACACCCCCGGATGCCGGGGTCTCGCTCATCGCCGAGGTGGGTGAGGGCATCTGTGTGAGTGCTCGCGGCCGCGGGCCGGAGACGTCGCGGGGCATCTAGGCTTGCTCGGCGTGTCGCGAGCCGTTGTCAGCCGAGTCGCCATCGTCGCCCCGTTCGTCGTGGCACTGGTGGTCGCTGGGGCGCTGGCGCTCCCGGCAGGCGTCCGGGCGGAGTCGGCCGGGATCGAGCGGGTGGTCACCCTCGGCGATTCGTACAGTTCGGGGTCGGGGATCCACAGGGACGCATCCTCCTACGACGACCACGGCCCCGAGGCCCATTCGTTCGACCGGTCCACCCGTCTCGGCAGCAGTGCGTGCCAGCGCGAGCTCGACGAGACCCCCGGTCCGCGTCTGGCGCGGCGGCTGGACGCCGATTCGGTGTTCGTCGCCTGCGCCGGTGCCGTCATCCGTGAGGTTCCCGCGCAGGTGCGGACGGCCGGCATCCCCGGTGACGGGTCGGGCACGCTGGTGACGATGACGATCGGCGGCAACGACCTGCGGACCGATCGCGACGAGAACTGGCCGGATGCGCTGGTGCGGTGCATCACGTCGGCGAGCTGCCATCGCTCGGATGGCAATCAGCTGGCCAACCTCGACGACATCCGCCGTGATCTCCTCGACACCTACCTGGCGATCGGTGACGAGTACCCCGACATCACGGTGCGGGTGCTCGGCTACCCACGCCTGATGCAGAGCGACCGTTGGTGCGAAGGCGTCACCGGCATCAGCCGGAGCGAGGCCGATTGGATCGACGACCAGGTCGATCTGCTCAACCGTGAGATCGGCACCGCCGTCACGGTGGCCCGGATCCGCACCGGCGCCGACATCCGCTTCGTGTCGGTGCTCGAGGAGTTCGACAACCGTGGTGCCTGCCGGTTCTGGCAGCGCGACCGGTTCGTGAACGACGCGGTGTTCGGCGACTCGTTCCGTCGGAGCCAGTTGGCGGACGGCACGGTGCGCGAGCACTGGACCGACGGCCCGCTCAACTTCTCCACGGCGTCGTTCCACCCGAGCTCGAAGGGCTACGACGCCTACTTCGATGCGCTCGCCGGCAGCCTTCCGGTGTCGCTGCTCGACCCCCGCTGACCCGTCCCTTTCCGAAAAATGCCTGGTTCCTAGCGGCAGGCGCTACGAACGGGGCATTTTTCGGACTTTGGCGAGGGTCGAGTCCGACTGAGTGAGTGCTCACTCAGTCGGATAGCGTGCCGTTTCGTGCCATCCGCCCCCGCAGCTCCGTCGCCCACGAAGCGGGCCTCGGCCCTCCCACCCGAGGAGCGCCGAGCCGCGATCATCGCCGCCGTGCTGCCGCTGCTCGCCGAGCACGGCGAGTCGGTCACGAGCCGCCAGATCGCCTGCGCGGCCGGCATCGCCGAGGGCACCGTGTTCCGCGCCTTCGCCGACAAGGACGAACTCCTCGATGCCGCGCTTGCGACCGCGCTCGACCAGCAACCCCTGGAGGAGGCGTTGCAGGCCATCGAGCCCGAGCTGCCGTTCGAGTCCCGGCTCGTCGCCGCCACCGAGTTGATCCAGCGGCGAGTGGTCGACGTGTGGACGCTCGTGTCGCACCTGTCCTCCAAGCGCTACGAGCAGATGCGCCGGCCGATGACCGACAGCCCGGCGCTCACGGCGATCTTCGCCGCCGAGCCCGATCTGCTCCGCGTGGAGCCCGTCGAGGCCGCCAGGATGCTCCGGGCCCTCACCCTCGCTCTCACCCATCCGATGATGGCCGGAACCCCCAGCAGCGCCGACGAGATCGTCCGCGCCGTGCTGCACGGAGTGGCCCGATGAAGCTGTGGAGGCTGCTGAAGAGCCATCTGCTCGGCCCCTACCGGCAGGTGCTGTGGTTCGTGATCGGCCTGCAGGCGATCCAGACCTTCGCCGCACTGATGCTGCCGTCGCTCAACGCCGACCTCATCAACAACGGCGTGCTCACCGGCGACAACGCCTACATCTGGCGCACCGGCGCCGTGATGCTGGCGTTCACCGTCGTGCAGATCGTGTTCGCCGCAGGTGCCGTGTGGTTCGGCGCGCGTGCCGCGATGGGATTCGGTCGCGACATCCGGCGCGACCTCTTCCACCAGGTCACCAGCTACTCCTCCCGCGAGGTGGGCCAGTTCGGCGCACCGTCGCTGATCACCCGCATCACCAACGACGTGCAGCAGGTGCAACAGCTCGTGGTGCTCGCCACCACGATGATGATCGCCGCCCCGCTCACGATGGTGATCGGCATCGTGATGGCCGTCCGGGAGGACGTCGGACTGTCGGTGGTGCTGGTGGTGGCGATGCCCGCCGCCGTGGCGATCCTCGGCTCGATCGTCTACCGGATGGTGCCCGCCTTCCAGGTGATGCAGCTGCGCATCGACAAGGTCAACTCGGTGCTGCGAGAGCAGATCACCGGCATCCGTGTGGTGCGGGCGTTCGTGCGCGAACCGGAGGAGTCGGCCCGTTTCGCCGAGGCCAACACCGAACTCACCGACACGTCGCTCCGAGCCGGTCGGCTGATGGCGGCGATGTTCCCCACGGTCACGTTCATCATCAACGCGTCGAGCATCGGCGTGCTCTGGATCGGGGCCGACCGCATCGGCGCCGGCGAGATGAACATCGGCTCGATGGTCGCCTACCTCTCCTACCTGATCCAGATCCTGATGGCGGTGATCATGTCGACCTTCCTCGTGTCGATGATCCCCCGGGCATCGGTGGCCGGTGAGCGCATCGTCGAGGTGCTCGAGACCGAGAGCTCGGTCGTGCCGCCGGCGCACCCCGTCACCACGGTGCCCGAGCACGGCACCCTCGAGTTCCGTGACGTGGGTTTCAGCTACGCCGGTGCGGCGCATCCGGTGCTCACGAACATCTCGTTTCGCACCGAAGCCGGCCGGACGACGGCGATCATCGGCTCCACGGGTGCCGGCAAGACCACGCTCACCAACCTCGTGTCGCGGCTGTTCGACGCCACCGAAGGCGCCGTGCTGGTCGACGGCGTCGACGTGCGAGACCTCGACCCCGACCTGTTGTGGAGCAGCGTCGGCTACGTCCCGCAGAAGCCGTACCTCTTCTCCGGCACCGTGGCCACCAACCTCCGGTTCGGCCGGCCCGATGCCACCGACGCCGAACTCTGGGAGGCCTTGGAGATCGCCCAGGCCGCCGACTTCGTGCGGCAGATGCCCCACGGTCTCGACAGCGAGGTCGCCCAGGGCGGCACCAGCGTGTCGGGCGGCCAGCGCCAGCGGCTGTCGATCGCGCGAGCGCTCGTCGCCCGCCCCGAGATCTACGTGTTCGACGACTCGTTCTCGGCGCTCGATCTCGCCACCGATGCCCGGCTCCGGCAGGCGCTCGAACCGCACACCCGTGACGCTGCAGTCCTGGTGGTGGCCCAGCGGGTGTCGACCATCATCGGCGCCGACGAGATCCTCGTGTTGGAGGACGGCGAGATCGTGGGGCGGGGCCGGCACGACGCGCTGGTGCTCACGTGCCCGACCTACGCCGAGATCGTCGAGTCGCAGATGGGCCAGGGGGCGGCGGCATGAGCGGCAACGGC
>Ga0102928_1001109_pt1 | contig 17273 bp, 21 predicted proteins | sample SalPonR1_B_D1_MG_FD_78504 | JGI IMG/M metagenome (GOLD analysis project Ga0102928, IMG submission 78504) | Salt pond soil microbial communities from South San Francisco under conditions of wetland restoration - Salt Pond MetaG R1_B_D1_MG | ecosystem: Environmental > Aquatic > Marine > Intertidal...
CTTTTCAAATACATCTTTGGGCAGTCTTTCCTTCATTACCCTTTTGCTGAATACATTGACGCCGAATATTTCTCTGGGTCTCTCATATTCCATGTGAATCCCTCCTGGACGAACAAAAAGCTGTTCGGAATTAAAAATAATGTGTATTTATACCATTGCATAGAATATTATGCAAGTAATTTTGAAAAAAACCTGCAAAAAAATTGAGAGTAAGGTCAAATAACAGGTATTTCTAAAAAACAAACAGTTTAAATTCTTTTTGAGTCGTAAGATGCTGTTAACATAAAAAGAACTATGTCTTCAAATAATCCCTGGTATTTCTCGAATTATTTATGTCAAAAAAAATTTTACAAGATGTTGTAAAATCTAAGGTAGACAATTAATCTTTCAAACCCGGAAGGAAGATATAATGATCATAAGAAAATCATTCAAATTCGATGCAGCACATAATCTTGTCAGGTATCATGGTAAATGCGAATCCCTTCATGGTCATACATACAGACTGAAGGTAGGAGTAAAGGGAGTACCCGATGAAGAGGGGATGGTAATTGACTTCCTCGATCTTAAGGAAATTGTCGGTGAAAAAATTATATCCCGTCTGGATCACTCTTACATAAATGACATTATTCCCCAGCCTACGGCAGAAAATATCGCTGTCTGGATATGGGGTAAGATAGAGGGATCTCTATCTGAAAAGGGATGCTCTCTTGCCGAGGTCGAGGTATGGGAGACTGAAACCAGTAGTGTCTTTTTACGTGCGGAGGATATGAGATGAAAGATGTTCAGAACGAAAAAGATCACAGAAGAATACCCATAGACATGGTTGGAGTTTCAAGGGTTCATTATCCCATTACAGTTCTGGACCCCCAGTTCAAGGAACAGCACACGGTAGCAGAGGTAAAAATGTCTGTATCTCTTCCTGAGACATCCAGAGGAACCCACATGAGCCGGTTTATTAACATGCTTAACGAATACAGGGGAAAGATAACCCTGTCTGGAATGCACACAATGACAGAGAGCCTTAGAAAGAAGCTCAAGGCGGAGAGGGCCGAGATAATGTTCAAATTCCCCTATTTCGTTAAAAGAAAGGCTCCTGTAAGTGGCGTAGAGAGTATGTCCAGGTATGATATCGAATTTCAGAGCAGGTGCGATGAAAAGAACTTTGATTTTGTCCTGGGTGTTTCCGTACCAGTACAGACACTTTGTCCCTGTTCAAAGGAGATTTCTGAATCAGGAGCTCACAATCAGAGGGCAACAGTTGATATATTGATAAGGATGAATAACATTGTCTGGATAGAGGAGCTTGTGGACATAGCCGAAACAAGCGCATCTTCTCCTGTTTTTACCTTTCTGAAGAGGGAAGATGAAAAATACATAACTGAATATGCCTACAACAATCCGAGGTTTGTGGAGGATGTTGCAAGAGAAGCGGTTTTGCAGATAAAAAGATGTAAAAGGATCGACTGGTATAAGGTGACAGTAACAAGCAACGAAAGTATCCATAACCATGATGCTTTTGCTACTATCGAAGGAAGTAATGACAGTTGACAAAAACAGCAGGGGCAAAAATATCTGTAGAAAAAGTCTGGTAAAAAGGTGGGATTCAGGAATATGAAAGTAATGTTTGTCGGAAAACCCTTTGAAAAACTTAGAGATACCATAGATCCTGCTTTCAGTGATCATATAGTGAGAATTGTAGATGACGGGGATCTTGCCGAAGAGGTCGGATGGGCCGAAGCCGTAATTCTCAGGCCTATGGAATTCGGGGAAAACTATCTTTCAAAGGCTGACAACCTCAGGCTGGTTCAGAGGTGGGGTGTCGGTTATGAAGGACTTGACGTTGATGCCTGTAGCAGACATGGCGTATATGCCTGCAATGTTCCTTCAAGAGGTACAGGAAATGCCGAGAGTGTCGCAGAAACAGCAATTATGCATATGCTGCTATTGTCCAGAAGATTTTCGAGATCACAGGAAAAAATGAGGGAGGGCAAGATCTTCACTCCTCCTGGTAGGGCTTTGTGGAAAAAAAGAGCCTGTGTAGTGGGTCTTGGAGATCTTGGACACTGTGTTGCAGAAAGGCTTTTCTGTCTTGGAATGGAAGTAGTTGGAGTGAACAGGACCCTAAGGGAAGAATTTGAGAACTGGGGAATCAAACAGGTCTTTCCCCTGACGGAAATGGAGAAAGCCTTTGAAAATTCGGACTATGTGATCCTCTGTTTACCCCTTAATGAGTCCACCCTGGGTATCATTGGGGAGAATGAGCTCAGGTTTATGGAAAAGAGAGCTTTTCTGGTCAATGTAGCAAGAGGAGGTCTTGTCCAGAGGGAAGCTCTTGAGCATGCCCTGAAAGAGGAGTGGATAGCTGGTGCTGGCCTCGATGTCTTGTGGGAGGAACCTCACGATCCAGATGATCCTTTTCTGAATAACAGAAAAGTAACCATAACGCCTCACATAGGAGGAGTAACTGATGCCTCAGTATCCGGCATACGAGATTTTATCGCAGAAAACGTAGACAGGATATCAAGGGGACAAAAACCATCTTCCTGTCTGAACCCGGAACTATAGAAGGTCTGGACTGGGGAGTTGATGAAAGTTCCCGGAATCCTGAAAATTGGTCGTACGGTTATCGCAATTCTACTGGTCTTTCTGACTATATGGGGTTTTATGGCCTGGAAAAAATATTACACTTCTCTTTTCCCGGATATCATTGAGGCCAGACCTTACAGTTACATGGTAAGACAGAGGATGTCCGGAGTGTTGCTCTGGAGAGAAGAATTAATACGAAGCCCAGCTGATGGAAATGTGATCTTTCGGAATCCCGGGATCGTAACCAGGGTAGCAAAAAAACAAGAGCTGGCCAGAATTGAAAGTGGTGGGAACAGAGCTTTTTCGGTAAAAAGTCCGGCTCCCGGATATTTTGTTCCTGGTATCGACGGCATGGAAAAAAACTGGACCTATTCCTTTTTGTGGTCTGGAGCCAATAAAATGCCGGAAGTTCATGTTATAACCTGGACGAAGAATAATTCTTTTGTAAATCAGGACACAGTGATTGGTAAGATAATACCCTTTCCACAGGAACTGCGTTATGTCGGATATGTTGATAACAGGGAAGACCTGGCGGATTCTCTAAAAAAAGGTACTATAAAGATACAGAGATCATTACGGGATATGCCACTGGAAGCAGAGGTAAGGGCGATAAAAACCTACGGGCCGAAGATAAAGGTATATCTTACATTGCCATTCTTTCCGCTGGACATTGTTTACGACAGGAACAGGGATTACTTTGTCTTCGTTGGAGTAAGATCAGGTGTTATTCTGCCCGAAAGCTGTGTAGTTCTCCGAGATGGAAGATACGGAGTATTCGTGATCAGGGGAGATCATGCCGTATACACTGAGGTAGAGGGTCTGCCTGAAAAAGATGACAGCTTTTTTGTCGAAAAAGGTCTGGAACCGGGGAGTCTGGTTGTTTTAGATGGAAGCGAAGCAAGGGAAGGGAGGATCAACCTTTGGTAGCTGACTACAAAAGAAGATACGAAGAGGTAATGGCCGTTATCGAAGACAGGGCATCAGTTAGTGGAAGGGATATATCGGAAATTTCACTTATGGTTGTTACTAAAAATCATTCACTTGATGAAATAACCGAAATGTCCAGACAGACAGGGCTAACCCTTCTTGGTGAAAATCGTGTTCAGGAAGCAGAGCCCAAGATACTCTCATGGAAAGATAGCATAACGCCTGAGTGGCATCTGGTTGGACACCTTCAGAGGAATAAGGCAAGAAAAGCCCTTGAGATTTTCAGCATGATACAGAGCCTTGATTCTAAAAGACTGGCAGATACCCTTCAGAGGATTTGCCATGAAAAAGAGATAAGCACTGAAGTTTTGATAGAGATTAATACTTCAGGAGAAGAGAGTAAACATGGAGTAGCCCCGGAAGAGACTGCAGTACTGGTAAAACATGTTCTTTCAGAGTGTCCGGACCTGGAATTGAAGGGCATGATGACAGTAGGTCCTTTAAAGGCCGATGAGAAAGGTGTCAGGAAGTCTTTTGCATCCTTGAGAGAGCTCAGGGACAGGATTTCCTCCGAACAAAAGATCTCTCTTCCTGTCCTTTCCATGGGGATGACAGGTGATTTTGGATGGGCAATTGAAGAAGGAAGTACCCTGGTGAGAATAGGAACAGGATTGCTTGGTGAACGCCAATACTGATCTGACAGACAGGAGGAGAGCAAATGCTTGGAAAATTTCTTGAGCTTCTGGGGCTGGACGATGTCCTGAAAAAAGATGATAAAGAAGAGGATCCCAACAGGAAAAAATGGGCTGACAGGAAAGACGATGTAGCAGATCATGGTGAAGAGTATACAACCGGGAGGGAAATCCCTGATACTAAAGAAGATCCCTCAGTGGTCCTTTGCAGGCAGGAAAATTGCCTTGTCTTTATGGATTCCATGGCATCAGCAATTGCAGAGGGAAGGGTGGTTATTGCAGATCTCAGGAAGATGGATAAAGATGACGGACAGCAGGTGGTTGACCTTTTATGCAGGGAGACCTATGCACAGGATGGTATAGTTTCGCGGCTATGTGCGGGGATATTTATGGCCTCTGCACGAAAAACTCTTGTGGAAGAGTGGATAGAGGAAAAGGAGGATATTCCTGAATAATAAAAACTGTCAGGAGGCTTTGTGCTAATGAATGATATGCTGACACCCCTCGATATTCAGAACAAATCATTTTCAAAATCCCTTAGAGGATACGATCCTTCAGAGGTTGATGAATTCCTTGATGCCCTTGCCGAGAGTATTCATGAATATTCTGAAAGTCTGAGAAAGACTGAACAGGAAAAACATATGATAGAGGATCAGTTAAAGGAGTACTCAAATCTCAAGAACTCCCTGCAGGAGGCTCTCCTTATGGCTCAGAAAAGTGCAGATGACAAGGTGAATGCTGCAAAGGAGCAGGGAGAGGCCATAATTGCGGAAGCAAGAGCAAGGTCTGAACAGATAGTATTTGAGGCGAATAACGAGAGGGAAAAGATCCGCAGAGAGATCCAGGAGCTTAAATCTTCCAGGAGCGAGATCAAAGCAGGTATGAAGAGTTTTCTGTCCCATTTTGAGGAACTACTGAGCAATTTTTCAGAGGAAAACTTTGTCAGGTCAACGGAGAAAGGCGAGTGAAGCATAAGTTAGATCTGGATTCTCCTGTAAGGTTCCTTCCCGGAGTGGGTCCCGTAAGGCAGCGACTCCTTGAGAATATAGGAGTTTCCGTAGTAAGGGATCTTTTGTATGCCTTCCCACGCAGGTATGAAGACAGAAGGTCTCTCACAGTTCTTTCAGATCTGAAACCCGGGATAACAGCATCTGTAATTGCACGTGTGCTTGAAGTAAAAGAAAGACAGGCCAGAAAAAGAAAAATGACCATAACTACAGCCCTTGTAACAGATGGAGCCAGTGTAGCTGAGACAATCTGGTTTAACAGGCGGGGTCTTCAGAAGCTCCTTTGTTCAGGTAGCAAGGTTGCCCTCTACGGCAGAATAGACAGAAAATATAACCGTTTTCAGATAGTTAACCCGGAACTAGAATTGATAGATGAAAAGGAAAGCGCGGAAAGTATTGGCAGGATAATACCGATCTATCCGTCCACTACCGGAATAAACCAGAGATGGTTAAGAAAGACAGTGGCATATGCATTGGAGCATTATATGGCTCTCCTGGAGGATGTGATCCCTGTTTCTCTTATGGATCAGCATGGTCTCATATCCCTGAAAAAGGCAGTTTTGTCACTTCATTATCCCAAGAGCAGAGAAAACTGGAAGCAGGCGAGACGGAGAATGGTCTACGAGGAATTTCTCGTTCTTCAGACAGGTCTTGCCATGAGAAAAAAGAGATTTGTCAGTGGACCTGCCGAAGCGCCTCTCTGTACCGGAGAAAGGTCTTTGTCGGATAGATATAAAAAGGAAATACTGCCCTTTTCAATGACAAAATCACAACAGAAAGTGCTTGAAGAAATATGGCAGGACATGTCGAAACCTTTTCCCATGCATAGACTCCTTCAGGGAGATGTGGGATCCGGTAAGACCGCTGTTGCAGTAACAGTAATCCTTACCGCAGTAGAGAATGGATACCAGGCTGCATTTATGGCACCTACAGAAATACTCGCCAGGCAACATTATGAGACTTTGAAAAACCCCTTAAGCTCTCTTGGGATCGATTGCGAGTTCCTTTCTGGTTCTGCTTCTGCTGCAGAAAGGACAAGAGTCCTGGGAAAGATATCAAAAGGGGATACCTGGGTAATAGCCGGAACACATTCACTTTTTCAGGAGGATGTAAACTACAGGTCTCTTGGTCTCGTCATCGTAGACGAGCAGCACCGTTTTGGAGTTATGCAGAGGCAGGCCCTCAAAAGTAAGGGCAAAAGCCCCCATACCCTTGTAATGACAGCTACTCCCATACCAAGAACATTGACCCTGTCTGTCTACGGGGACCTTTCAGTTTCCGTAATTGATGAAATGCCACCAGGCAGACAGAAGACAGAGACAAGGTGGGTAAAACCTGATAATATATCAAGGCTTTTTGAGTTTCTGGAAAAGCAGGTCGGGCAGGGACGGCAGGTGTACTGGGTATGTCCCCTTATCGAGGAGAGTGAAAAGATAAAGGCAACTTCTCTTGAAGAGAGATTTCAGAATTTAAAGAGCACCTTCTGCGATCTTTCAGTGGAAATGCTTCATGGGCAGCTGTATTCTTCCGAGAAGGAAGAGATAATGAAAAGATTCAAGGCGGGAGAAACTGATATTCTGGTCTCAACTACAGTTATTGAAGTTGGAGTAGATGTTCCAAATGCCACGATAATTGTTATAGAAGGGGCTGAGAGATATGGTCTTTCCCAGCTTCACCAGTTGAGAGGAAGGGTAGGCAGGGGGAATGTTCAGAGTTACTGTGTTCTCCTTTCAGATCCCGGGTCAAGTGAAGGGCTGCAGAGGATAAAGACCATGTGTTCTACAATTGACGGATTTGAGATAGCAGAGGCAGACCTTAAACTTAGAGGGCCCGGAGAGGTATGTGGGCTCAGGCAGCATGGCGTAACTGATTTCAAAATAGCTGATCTTGTCAGGGACAGAAAGATACTTTACCAGGCTCGAGAGGATGCCTTTAGTCTGGTAGAGAAAGATTCGGGTTTAGAAACAGCAGAATTGTTGAAAAGAAGGGTTATAAATGATCTTGGAGAGGTTTTCCTGCTTGTCGAGACAGGGTGATGACCTTTATGGATGCTGAAACTTACCTGGTAAAACTGATTTCTTCCAGGGCTTACACAAAAATGGAGTTAAGAAAGAAACTTGAGGAGAAGAATTACCAGGATTCTGATAAAATTGAAAAATTACTTGGTCAATATGAGGAATATGGTTACATAAATGATCATGCATATGCTAAACTTTACGTGACTTCCCATGAACAATGGGGGAGATTGAAGCTTGTTGATAAAATGAGGCAGAAAGGCCTTGATCGGAACGTCATCGATATAGCTCTTGATGAGTCCGGTTTTGACGAGACAGAGAATGCAATGCAGGTTTCTTGTGAAATGCTGCGAAAAGGGGAACCTGTTAAAAGGATCTATTCAAGACTTCTCAGTCGTGGTTTTACCTCCAGTTCTGTCCGGGAGGGTGTAAGGAAAGCAATGGAAACTTCTGGTATTTATGGTGACGGAGATTAACAGTACCTGATTACAGTGTAGTCATTTTTGTGTTTTAGTATACGATAAAGACTGCACCTTGAAAACTGAATAAGAGGTGATAATAAACAATGCATTTACCAATGATACTTGCTATAGCAGGAGGAATTGCAGTTGGAGTTCTCGCCGGCTTCCTGCTTTCAAGACAGATAGGAGCAAGGCATCTTGACGGGGCAAAGGCCCAGGCAGAGAAGATACTCAGAGAGGGTGTCCAGGAAGCTGAGCAGGTAAAACGGGAAAAGCTCGGTGAGGCCAGGGACGAAATATACAAACTGAGACAGGATGCCGAAAGGGATATCAAGGAAAGAAGAAGTGAATTACAGAGGACAGAACGCAGGATAGAACAGAAAGAAGAAAACTACGACAAAAAACTTGAGAAAATATCCATCAGAGAAGAAGATCTGAAAAACAGACAGGCCTCACTTGATGAAAAGCTCCATGAGGTTGAGGAGATCAGAAAAGAAGAAGTCAGTAAACTGGAAGAAGTCGCAAACATGTCAATGGAAGAAGCAAGAGATCTGTTACTCAAGGAAATTGAAGAAGATGCCCAGCATGTAATAGGGTTAAGGCTGAAAGAGATAGAGGAAAAAGCCAAAAGAGAAGCGGAACGTAAATCAAGGGAGATCATTGTAACAGCTGTCCAGAGATGTGCAGTTGAGCATACATCAGATGTTGCTGTCAGCACAGTCCCACTTCCTTCAGATGAAATGAAGGGTCGGATCATCGGCAGGGAAGGACGGAACATAAGGGCCTTTGAATCTCTTACGGGAGTGGATCTTATCGTAGATGATACTCCAGAGGCGGTTACCCTCAGCAGTTTCGATCCGGTAAGACGGGAAGTTGCCCGACTGTCTCTTGAAAGGCTCATTCTTGACGGAAGGATACATCCCGCCCGTATCGAAGAGTTGATAGAGAAGGCCACAAGGGAAGTGGAAGAGCAGATCCTGGAAGCAGGTGAGGAAGCTCTTCTTGAAACCGGGGTCAAACACATGAGCAACGATCTTGTAAAAACAATAGGTCAGCTCAAGCTCCGATACAGTTACGGACAGAACGCGCTCAAACACAGCCTGGAAGTCTCTCATCTTTCCGGGATCATGGCAGCAGAGCTTGGAGTTGACGAGGAGATAGCGAGGAGAGCGGGTCTTCTTCACGATATCGGAAAGGCCGTTGATCACAAAATCGAAGGTCCTCATGCACTGATAGGTGCAGATCTGGCAAAAAGGTTTAACGAGTCTCCGGTGGTGATCAATGCCATCGCTTCACATCACGAGGACGTGGAACAGAAGAGCATATACGACATTATCGTTGCAGCAGCTGATGCGATAAGTGCATCGCGGCCTGGAGCTCGAAGGGAAAGTCTGGATGCATACGTAAGAAGACTTGAAAAACTCGAGGAACTTGCCAATTCCTTCAATGGAGTTAACAAGGCCTTCGCCATACAGGCTGGCAGAGAAGTCAGGGTAGTTGTGGCTTCCAATATTACAGACCAGGGAGTAATACATAAACTGGCCTGGGATATAGCCAGAAAGATCGAAGGGGAAATGAAATATCCCGGACAGATCAAGGTAACGGTAACCAAGGAAATAAGAAGCGTAGAATATGCAAAGTAAAGGAAAAAAAGATGAAGATTCTTTTTATTGGAGATCTAATGGGAAAGCCTGGCAGGAATCTCGCTGCCAGGCTTCTTCCATCGCTCAAGGAGCAATACGGTCCCTTCGATTTCATAATTTCCAACTGTGAGAACGCTGCCGGAGGCAAAGGAATGACAAGAAAGGTCATGGATGAACTCTTTGCATCCGGTGTGGACATATTGACTTCAGGTAACCATATCTGGGACAAGAAGGAGTTTCTGCCCGTACTGGACGAGGAAAAAAGGGTCCTGAGACCCTTGAACTATCCTCCGGGTTGCCCCGGAACAGGAACAGGAGTTTTCGAAAAAAAGGGGAAAAGGCTTAGAGTCCTGAATCTGCAGGGAAGAGTTTTCATGCCGGTTACTGACTGTCCTTTTCGAAAGGCCGAAGAAGTGCTGGAAAAAGAAAGAGCAGATTGTCCTGTTTTTGTAGATTTTCATGCTGAAGCTACGTCTGAAAAGAGAGCTCTGGGCTTTTTTCTTGACGGTAAGGTATCCTGTCTCGCAGGTACTCATACACATGTTCAGACTGCAGATGAACAGATCCTCCCCTCAGGAACAGCGTATATTACCGATGTTGGCATGACGGGCTCACATCTGTCATCTATAGGAATGGAGATAGAGCCGGTAATAGGCAGATTTCTGACAGGACTCCCCGCCAGATTCGAGGTGGCAAAAGAAGGTCTTTTGCTTAATGCTGTTTCTGTAACCATAGACGATAATTCCTTTAAAGCTTCCGAGATCAAGCGGATAGTTGCAGGAGAAGAATAAATCAGACAGGCAGGGTCCCGGTTAACCGGGACCCTGCCTGTCTGTCTCTAAGTATAACTTCTTAATGGGGAATTATTATTTTTCCAGAGATATTTATCAACAGATCCTTGGCAGCATTTCTGCTACTGGCATGTCAATTACCCTCATGCCTCCTATGTCTGTTTTCATTCCCACCATCTTTTTATGTTCATCTACAACTTCTCCTATAATTTTAATCTCGCTGCAATCTTTGTGTCTGGCAAGTGCTGACAGTATTCTGTCCTCTCCTTCAGGGTCGAAAACTATGGCAGCACAACCCTCGCAGGCTAGGTAAAGAGGATCAAATCCCAGAACATCACATACTGAGATGACCTCGGAACTTATGGGAATCTCCTTTTCCTCGATCTCTATACCCAGATCAGTTCCCTCGGCCCATTCGCAAAGGACCGTTCCCAGACCTCCCCGCGTGCAGTCTCTCATTGCCCGAACAGATCTGTCCTTTGTTATTTCCTTTATCGCAGGCCAAAGGGCCGCGCAGTCGCTGGAAAGTGTCTTTGAGCCCAGGTCGTATCTGGCAGCACCAATGGTTGCCCCATGGGCTCCTATAGATCTTGTCACCGCAATTCTGTCTCCTGGTTTTATATTGTTCATTCCCCAGTAGAAGGGGGTATCAGCAGTACCAAGAGCGCAGGTCGTGATGAAAAGTCCGTCCAGGGAGTTTCTGGGTACTACCTTAGTGTCCCCGGCGGAGAGTTTGACTCCGAGATCCCGGCAAACAGCTGCCGCACTCTCCATGTACCCGTTGAATTCCTCCATGTCCATACCCTCTTCAATCACTACGCTCATAACAAGCCATTCAGGCCTTACGCCTCTTACCGCGAGGTCGTTGGTACTGCCGCATACTGCCAGTTTGCCTATATTACCCCCAGGAAAAATTCTCGGGCTTACTGTGAAACTGTCAATAGTTACAGCAATATCATTACTCAAAAAAGTACAATCCTCAAGATCTGAAACTGAAGGGTCCTTCCTGCCCGAGGGGAAAAGTTCCGTTATATTTTTTATCAACTGCTCTGTAAGCCTGCCTCCGCTTCCATGTCCCAAAGTTATCTGTTCCAGCTTTCTGCACCTCCCCGAAATCTGTAATAGGCTGAACACGAACCCTCGCTTGATACCATGCAGGGTCCTACTGGTGAAGAAGGAGTACAGATTGTCCTGAAAAGTGGACATTCTGGAGGAGTTATCCTTCCGGACAGGACATCTCCGCATCTGCATCCAGCAGGTGGCTCAACTTCCTTTGTCTTTAGATTCCACTTGTACTGTGCGTCTAATTTTCTGTATTTTTCTTTTATGGCAAGTCCGGAGGATTTGATTTCTCCTATACCTCGCCATCTGGCGTCGCAATACTCAAAAACTTCTGCCATTAGTTCTTTTGCCTTAATGTTACCTTCTTTTTTTACCACTCTTCCGTAAACGGAGGTCAGTCTTGGTTTCCCTTCTTCTATCTGTCTTACTATGGAAAAAATGCCCGAAAGTATATCTTCCGGTTCAAAACCGGTTATACATGAAGGAATACCATATCTTTCAGGAATTGACCTGTAAGGATCATGTCCAAGGATAACACTTACGTGCCCAGGTAAAATAAAACCGTCGATCTTTATTCCGGGATCTGATGCCAGAGTCTCAAGAACAGGAGGAGTCCTTTTGTGGAGACTTATTACAGAAAGGTTTTCAAGTCCTTTTTTTTGAGCTTCCAATAACATGGAAGCTGTTGCTGGTGCTGTGGTTTCAAAGCCTACAGAGAAAAAAACAATTTCCTTTTGAGGATCTTTTTCAGCTATTTCTATACATTGACTGGCTGATGTGATGATCCGGATGTCTCTTCCTCGGGCTTTCAGGTCAGCCAGGGAAGTCGAAGTTCCCGGAACCCGCAACATATCACCGTAGGTGGCCATAGTTACCATATCCTCTTCTGCAAGTTCAAGGGCGGCATCTATATCTCCCTGGTCTGTTACACAGACCGGACAACCAGGTCCAGATATCATCTTTATGTTCTCGGGGATAATTGTCCTCAGTCCATGCCTGAAGATGGAGACAGTATGGGTTCCGCATACTTCCATGAGGTTTATATTTTGTGAGCTTGCCCTGGTTATTGCCCTTACCAGAATGGACCCTTTTTCTGATCTGCTGTCGGAACTATGATTCATCTGCGTATTCCCGTATCTCTTCCCAGAGATTTTCCAGTTCTTTTGAGTCTTCCATATCAAGTTTTTCTATGGCAAACCCAGCATGAACAAGTACTGGGTCTCCTATAGATGGATCTTCAATCAGATCGGTCCTGATCTCGACCTTTATATTACCGGTAGCTGCGAAGGCTCTTCCACTATCTATGATCTCGATTATCCTGTGTGGTACTGCAAGACACATTAAGCATTCCACCTTTCCATGTAATTCTAATAGATAATCACCATTTCTCAAGAGGCCGTGCAAAATCGGAATTAAATGAATAATTCTTTTTGTTGAAAAAATGGATATTTTCCATTATCTTAAATCTGGATAAGCTTTTTGATGTATAATATAAAAACATGTTTCATCTGAAGGTCAGATTGTATTTCATTTTTTAAAGTACAACATATTTTTTGGTTTTCCTGAGAAAGGGGGAGGTGGTTTGATGGTATGAGTACAAATTGCTTTCAGGGGTAACCAAAAAGGACAACACAGAAAAGAAGGAGGGGTATTTACGATATGAGTAACGGTGTTGAAAGAGAACAGTGGGCGAGCAAACTGGGTTTCGTCCTGGCTGCTGCAGGTTCAGCGGTAGGTCTTGGAAATATCTGGAGATTCCCTTATATCACTGGACAGAACGGTGGAGCAGCTTTTGTCATTCTTTATGTAATATTGATCTTTGTGATCGGTTATCCGGTTATGATGGCCGAGATTTCAATGGGCAGAAAAGCCGAACTCAACGCAGTAGGAACCTTTAAGAAACTAAGAGGAGGCCCCTGGGTTTTAGTTGGCTGGTCTGGTATAGCCGCCGGTTTTATAATTCTTTCTTATTACGGAGTTATCGGCGGATGGACCTTCAAGTATATCTTTTCCTCCTTTACTGGCTTAATGGAAGCCGGAGCAGCAGGAGAGGCCGGGAACTTCTTTGGAGGCTTTGTATCAAATACAGTCCAGGTGGTTGGACTCCAGGCTCTTTTCATGGCTGTTGTAATCTCGGTAGTATATAAGGGAATAGGCGAGGGTATTGAAAAATACTGCAAAATACTTATGCCTGGTCTTTTTATCCTTCTGCTTGTGCTTATCGTCAGGTCAGTAACCCTTCCTGGCGCTGGAGAGGGACTTGCTTTCTACATGAAACCCGACTTTTCCAAATTGACAGGTGAGACTTTCCTCGCGGCCCTTGGACAGGCCTTTTTCTCCCTTTCTCTTGGTATGGGATGCATGATCACTTACGGAAGCTACCTCAACAAGGATTCATACATTCCAGGAGCAGCTGCCCAGGTCTGTGTTCTTGATACCATGGTAGCTATTCTTTCAGGTTTTGTCATCTTCCCGGCCGTATTCGCATTTGGTCTGGAACCGGGAGCTGGAGCTGGACTTACCTTTGTAACACTGCCGTCTGTATTCTCTCAGATGCCCGGTGGAGCCATCTGGTCAGGTCTGTTCTTCCTTCTCCTTTTCGTGGCCGCCCTTACTTCAGCGATCTCTCTTCTCGAGGTTGTCTGTGCCTACTTTATCGATGAGTTCAAATGGACCAGGCACAAAGCTACGGTTGTCATGGGTATTATTATATTCCTGGTTGGAATTCCTTCTGCTTACGGACTTACCGGAAATCTCAAGGTCGCAGGCAAGGACTTCCTTGATGCCGCTGACTTCCTGGCATCCAACGTGCTTCTTCCTCTTGGTGGACTTTTCATCGCCCTCTTCGTAGGTTGGCTGTGGGCTGATGAAGCCAAAAAAGAAGTTACAAACCAGGGAGATACTCCATTTGGTCTTACTGGTATCTGGATCTGGATCTGCCGCATAGTAGCACCTGTGGCTATTGGATACATCTTCCTCTCAGGGATCGGAGTGTTATAAAGTAGCAGGTGAAGATAAAAGCATGAATATTAGTTAGAGTTACAAGGCAGGGTGGGTATATTCATTTGCCCTCCCCTGCTTTTTTGTATTTTCAAGTTCAAATTTTCACATGGTCTTGACTAAAGATTCTGATAGTGTAAAATCACTATATAGTCCGTATGAAGGTCGCAAGAGAGATCCCACTATTCAATTTCATGGAAGCGGGAAGGGGCGCCGAAGGGGCAAGGTGCTGCACAAGCACTGAAACTCTCAGGCCAAAGGATTGCGACTGGACGGATCTCTGGAATTCTTTGCCCACATTCGTCGGGATGTATACGACAGAGATAAAAATCGTTCTTTCCAGTTTCTGGAGGTTTTCGAATGAGCTGTCGTATTACTCTTGTCACAAATAACCCTGAATTTAAATCCAAAGTTAAAGACATAACCTTCATAGATGGTTCTGCATGGGAAGTGCTTGTCAAAAGCAGAGATGCAGTTCATCTGGGAGGAAAATTACTTAATCATCCTCTTTACGGAAATTTCAGACCCTATCAGCAGCCTTATCGATCACTTGTTCTGCAGAAAAACAGCAAAGTCTCCTCTGCGGATTTTCATTCACTGGAACTTATGGAAAATGCTCTTGAGGTTTACAGATCGTGTGGAGACAGGATCTTGTTGCCTGGTATGCTTACAGAAGAAGCTGAAAGGGATTGCAGATATCTCGATTACCAGCTTGTCAAACATACCCTGAGTCAGTACGGTGATTTGGATCAGGGTTAGCAGTTTATATTTTCAGTCTGTAAATATCCAACTTTTCTTTAAGGAGGTGAAAGAGATGATAGAACTGACAAAGGACAATTTTGATGCTGAAGTAAAGGAAAGTGACATGCCTGTACTTGTTGACTTCTGGGGTCCCCAGTGTGGTCCCTGTAAGGCTTTGATGCCTCAGGTCGAAGCTCTTGAAAAAGAGTACGATGGCAAGGTCAAGTTTACAAAGGTCAATGTAAGCGGAAACAGAAGAGTTGCAATAGCCAACAAGGTCATGGGACTGCCTGCCATCCTGTTCTGGAAGGATGGAGAAGAAGTTGCAAGACTTGGTGGTGGTGATGCTACCGCCGATAACATCAAGGCCAGGCTTGAGGAAATAGCTGGCTAGGAAAAAATCGTGATAAAGGGGGGGGATTTTCTTGAAACTGGAACTCCACAAGATCAAGGTTAGTAAACTTGCATGGGGTGATAAAACAGAAGTTAAAGATGGAGTCCTTTACGTTAATAAACAGGAGCTTGTCGATCACCTTGCCGAGGATACAAGACTCGGAAAAGTGGATCTCGAGCTGGTACACCCGGGAGACAATACCAGGATAGTACCGGTAAAGGATGTTGTAGAACCCAGATGCAAGCTTGAGGGAAAAAACGAGGTCTTTCCGGGATTCATTGGTGATGTTGATACTGTAGGAGAAGGCAGCACCCTTGTTCTCTCAGGAGCTGCCGTGGTGACAACTGGAAAGATAGTTGCAACCCAGGAAGGTATCATTGACATGTCAGGACCAGGAGCTGATTTTACTCCTTATTCCGAGACATGCAACGTCGTAGTTGTTCTTGAACCATGCAGGGAGGATCTCGAAAAACACACATACGAGGCTGCCTGTCGCATGGCAGGTCTCAAAACTGCTACCTATCTTGCCAAATGTGCAAAAGAGGTCAAAGCGGACGAAATTTCTTCCTACGAAATGCCACCGCTTAACGAGGCCATGAAACTCTACCCTGACCTCCCGAAAGTGGCTTACGTCTACATGCTTCAATCACAGGGACTACTTCACGATACTTACGTCTATGGTGTTGATGCCAAGCAGACTCTTTCAACTATGATTGGTGCTACCGAAGTATTTGACGGAGCGGTAATCTCTGGAAACTGTGTTTCTGCCTGCGACAAGAACAATACTTACGCTCACCAGAACAATCCGGTTATAGAGGGTATGTTCGCCAGGAACGGTGTGGACTTTAATTTCGTAGGTGTAATTCTTACCAACGAGAACGTAACCCTCGCAGACAAGAAGAGGAGTTCTTCCTACGCAGTAAAGCTTGCCAGGCTTATGGGAGTGGACGGAGTTTTAATATCCCAGGAAGGATTCGGAAACCCGGATGCTGACCTGGTAATGAACTGCTGGAAAGCAGAACAGGCCGGTATAAAGACAACTCTAATTACTGATGAATATGCTGGCAGGGATGGAGCCAGTCAGGGTCTTGCAGATTCATGCAAAGAAGGAGATGCAGTCGTAAGTGTTGGAAATGCAAACGAGACTGTTGATCTCCCTGTGATGGACCATGTGATAGGTTTTCCAGAGACAGCCAACGCCATTGACGGAGGCTGGTATGGATCTCTTCACGAAGATGGCAGCATTTCTGTAGAGATCCAGGCAATAATTGGTTCAACCAACCAGCTTGGTTATACAAGAAACGGAGCCTTTACAAGCTAGGTTGAAGTAACAGTAAGCAGATAAATATCAATTGATTTTAAATCAGGAGGTGGAAAAGCATGGGTAAGTTAGCCGGAAAAAAAGTACTATTTCTTGGCGAACGTGATGGAGTACCCGGACCTGCCATGGAAGCTGTCTTTAAGGACAGTGGAGCAGAAGTGGTTTTCTCCGTTACCGAATGCTTTGTCTGAACAGCAGCCGGAGCTATGGATTTGCAGAATCAGCAGAGGATCAAAGATGCAGCCGAGAAATACAACCCTGAAGATGTAGTTGTAATTCTTGGATCATCCGATCCAGAGGGAGCCGAGATCTACGCAGAAACAGTAGCGAACGGAGATCCCACTTTTGCAGGTCCATTGGCTGGAGTCTCGTTGGGACTCGCAGTATATCATGTATTTGAGGAAGAGATCAGAAACGAAGCCGATTCCGCTGCCTGGGAAGAGCAGATTTCCATGATGGAAATGGTTCTTGAGCCAGAAGCCCTTGCAGAGGCAGTAGCAGGAATGCGAAAAGAATTTTCCAAGTATTCCCTGTAAATATAAAAGGGAAGGGGGGGTAAAGAGTGACTTACCGTGTTGTTCATTATATAAATCAGTTCTTTGCCGGTATAGGCGGAGAGGAAAAGGCCGACTA
>Ga0102928_1001112_pt1 | contig 17248 bp, 14 predicted proteins | sample SalPonR1_B_D1_MG_FD_78504 | JGI IMG/M metagenome (GOLD analysis project Ga0102928, IMG submission 78504) | Salt pond soil microbial communities from South San Francisco under conditions of wetland restoration - Salt Pond MetaG R1_B_D1_MG | ecosystem: Environmental > Aquatic > Marine > Intertidal...
AGAAGCAGTATGGAAGGTCAATTAACGAATATGCTAGTTTGGGTCATTACACTCGTCATATTCCTGTCGGTGTTTTTGCCACAAATGTTTAAAATTATGCGCGAATACGAGCGGGGCGTTGTGTTTCGTCTTGGTAAATATCAATCTACGAAGGGGCCGGGATTTATCATACTAATTCCTTTTATTGATAAGGTTGAGCGGGTTGATCTGCGAGTTCTCACCATTAACGTGGACAAGCAGGAAGCCATTACCAAAGACAACGTAACGGTAAATGTAGACGCTATTACGTTTTTCAGGGTTGTGGATGCCGAAAAAGCCGTGATACAGGTTGAGCGTTATATAGCTGCCACATCCATGCTTGCACAGACAACACTGAGGAGCGTTATTGGCCAGTTTGAACTGGACGAAATTTTAGCTGAGCGCGAAAAAATTAACAAGAAAATTCAGGATATTATTGACAAGCAGACCGACCCCTGGGGAGTGAAAGTGGTTTCTGTTGAGGTGCGTGATGTTATTCTGCCCGAGCGAATGAAACGTGCCATGGCACGACAGGCGGAAAGTGAGCGTGACAGAAGAGCAAAAGTGATTAATGCACAGGGTGAATTTGAAGCAGCAGAAAAATTGGTTGAAGCCGGTAAGATGATTCAGAAAACACCTACTGCACTGCAGCTCCGTTACCTGCAAACAATGGCAGATCTCAGTGAAGAGAACTCAACGTTTACATTTATTCCCATTCCGCTGGACTTTCTGGAGTCGTTCAGGCCCGATAAGAAAAAAGAAGAGTAGCGGGTGGTGCCAAACGGAATATGTAAAACCCGATTCTGATGTTGAATCGGGTTTTTTATTTTAGAAACCTACTGCAACCAAATAAAACGCTTTCGTTTATGAAACAGATCTCATTATCAATAGCACTACTTTTTTTATTAATGATATCCTTAACAGCATGTGGTGAACAACAGCAGGCTGAAAACAGCGGGCCAGAGTGGGCCCTGGCAATTCACGGAGGGGCAGGAACCATATCAAAAAGTATGCCCGATTCGATGAAAGAACAGTACTATACCGGGCTCGAAGAAGCTCTTCGCATTGGTGAAACTGTGCTCAGAGACGGAGGATCTTCACTCGACGCTGTTGAAAAAGTGGTGAACAGCCTGGAGAATAATCCGCTTTTTAATGCTGGAAAAGGCGCCGTTTACACTATTGACGGCAAGCACGAACTGGATGCTGCTATTATGGATGGAAGCACGCTTGCGGCGGGTGCGGTAACGGGGCTCACTACGGTAAAAAACCCAATATCGCTGGCACGTATTGTGATGGAGGAGTCGAACCACATCTTTTTTTCGGGTAGTGGTGCCGAGGAGTTTGCCAATGAGACTGATGTAGAACGCGTAGAGAACAACTATTTTAACACCGAAACAAGACAAAGGCAGTGGGAGCGGTCGAATTCGGGTAGCGCATCAACGAATAAAAATAGAATTGAAGGTCCCGCCATTTTCGATATTGTTGAAGGCTATAAATATGGCACGGTGGGAGCTGTGGCCGTGGATGTAAATGGAAACCTCGCTGCAGCAACCTCCACCGGCGGAATGACGAACAAACAGTTTGGACGTGTTGGCGATGTGCCAATTATTGGATCGGGTACGTTTGCAAATCATGTGGCAGCAATTTCTGCCACCGGCTGGGGAGAGCAGATTATGAGGAATGTATCGGCCAACACCATTGCCAACTATATGGAATTTAACGGGTCGAGCCTCGAAGAGGCGATGCAGTTTGTGCTTACGGAGCGTTTAAATCCCGGTGATGCCGGATTTATTGCTGTGGATAAAGATGGGAATATATCCATGCAGATGAATACGGAAGGGATGTACCGCGGATCTGTTGATTCGGAGGGAAACCGCCTGGTACGGATCTGGGAAGATGAGTGAGTGGTAGTTGAGGAAGGTCTGTTCAGGGCATGTAGTATAAATCGACTGAATTTTAATTGAGCAATGGTTTATGAAATCCATCGACAAGATTGAGCTAAAACACCTTTCTTTTTCTGAATACAGGGATATCCAGGCCCTGATGGAAAAATGCTATCCAAACATTGATGATCCCGCTTGGACAAAAAATCAGATAAAAAAACTGGTAGATCTGTTTCCTGACGGGCAGATTGTGGTGAAAGTGGATGGCGTGATTGTAGCCTGCTCTCTGTCTATCGTTATCGACTATTCACTTTTCGAGGAAGATCACACCTATCTTGATATTACCGGAAACGATACATTTAACACCCATAGAAGCGACGGAGATACACTTTACGGCCTCGACTTAATGGTAGATCCAGAGTATCGTGGGCTGCGCCTTGGAAGGCGTCTATATGATTATCGCAAAGAGTTGTGTGAAGAGCTAAACCTGAAGAGCATTGTCTTCGGCGGACGGCTGCCTAACTTTCATAAATTCGATGAGATTACGGCCCGGGAATATATCAAAAAAGTGAAGCGGAAAGAGATACACGACCCGGTTCTCAATTTTCAGCTTTCCAACGATTTCCATGTTAAACGCGTGGTGAAAAACTATCTGCCCGAAGATAATGCGTCCGAGTCGTATGCGGCGCTTCTGGAGTGGTCGAATATCTACTACACGAAACCGGCCAAATCATATAAACCCGAAAAATCTGTGGTTCGGCTTGGGCTCGTGCAGTGGGGTATGCGGCCATACGCCAGCTACGAAGACCTTACTGAGCAGATCGAATACTTTGTTGATGCCGTTTCGGGCTACCGGGCCGACTTTATTTTATTCCCCGAATACGTGAATGCCCCGCTTATGGCCGAATATAATGATCTTTCGGAGCCTGACGCCATACGAAAGCTTGCCGATTACACACCCAGGTTAACGCAGACATTTTCTGAGTTTGCCATTTCGTACAATACAAATATTATTACCGGTAGTATGCCCCAATTTGAAAATGGGGTGCTGAAGAATGTGGGATATCTATGCAAAAGAAACGGTGAAACAGAGCGGTACGAAAAAATTCATGCAACTCCCGATGAAAAAAAGGTATGGGGAATGAGTGGGGGAGATAAAATAAAAACCTTTGAAACGGATGCCGGGAAAATTGGAATATTGATCTGTTATGATGTGGAATTTCCGGAGTTAAGCCGAATTCTTGCAGATGAGGGCATGGATATTCTTTTTGTCCCTTTTCTTACCGACACCCAAAATGGCTACTCTCGGGTACGCAACTGTGCCATTGCCAGGGCCATTGAAAACGAGTGCTACGTAGCCATGGCAGGTAGTGTGGGAAATCTGCCTAAAGTTCATAACATGGATATCTCTTTTGCGCAGTCGGTCGTATTTACACCTTGTGACTTTTCCTTCCCAACCAATGGAATAAAGGCAGAAGCAACACCCAATACCGAAATGATGCTGATAGTGGATGTGGATCTGGATTTGTTAAAAGAGCTGCACGAAATGGGAGCTGTGCAGACTATGAATGATCGAAGGCACGATCTATACGAAATAATTAAGAAGGATAAAAATTAATGGCTCATTGTTAACAATTCCTTAATTTGGAAGTGAGAGGATTTATCTGAATTTTTGGATGCTGTTTAATAAACTTTTAAAGCGGGACTGGGTTCATGTCATATTCGTTTTTCGACTTTCTGCAGCTGGTTGGATCGTTAGGTATTTTTATTTTCGGGATGAAAGTTTTCAGTGATGGACTGCAGAAAGTTGCAGGCTCCAAGCTAAGGGCTATTCTAAAAGGAATGACGACCAGCCGCCCACGTGGTATCGCCACAGGATTTCTTGCAACTTCTATTACGCAGTCATCAAGTACTACTACCGTTATGGTGGTAAGTTTTGTGAATGCGGGCCTCATCACGTTTATAGAATCTACCGGTGTAATTATGGGGGCCAATATCGGGACAACCGTAACTGCCTGGATTGTGTCGATATTTGGATTTAAGATGCAGATTACACCACTGGCCCTGGTTTTGATCGGGCTATTTTTCCCATTTCTCTTTTTTGGCCGCGAAAAGCTTAGAAATTTAGCCGAAACGATTATTGGTTTTGGTATTCTCTTTATTGGCCTGCAGTATATTAAAGATGGGGTTCCCAACATTCAGGACAATCCGGAAATGTTCGCTTTTCTTAACTCTTTTGCTGAGTTTGGATTCATCTCTATCGTTATTTTCGTAGCTATTGGGACTATCTTAACACTGCTAACTCAGTCTTCTTCTGCTGCAATGGCTATAACCCTGGTTATGCTTTTTGAAGGGTGGATTACCTTCCCCATAGCCGCAGCGATGATTCTTGGTGAGAATATAGGTACCACCGTTACCGCCAATATTGCTGCAGTTGTGGGTAACGTGCACGCTAAACGAGCCGCGCGATTTCATTTCTTCTTCAATGTGATAGGGGTGGTATGGATGCTGTTTTTAATAAATCCGTTTTTGAACGGCATTGATATGGTTATGCAATACTTTGATCCGTCGGCCGGGTCGATTTACGGTACCTCTCAAGAGGCCAGGGCAACTGCTACGTTAGGTATCTCTCTTTTTCATACCACATTTAATGTGCTCAACGTACTCATCTTAGCGCCCTTTGTGCCCATCATTGTTGGTTGGGTAGAGCGCCTTCAAAAAGATACCGACAAAGAGGGTATGGCTTTCCGTCTGCAGTATATTGCAGGAGGGCTGATGTCTTCGCCCGAACTCTCTATAGCCCAGGCTCGCAAAGAGCTGGAGCTGTTTTCTAAGCTTATCGAAAAGATGCACTATAGTTTTTCGGGACTATTTTTCAAGAAGAGTAAAAAACAGGAGAAATTTGTTAAAAAAATCGCCAAGAGGGAGCAGATTACGGATAACCTGGAGCTGGAGATTACCGATTACCTAACAAAGATTTCCTCTACAACGCTATCCAAAGAGGCTACCCAGCGAATACGCGCCATGCACAGCATGGTGAACGATCTGGAGAGAATTGGTGATCTGTACTATCAAATGTCGAAAACATTTGAAGATATGATGGAGCTTGAAGTTGCCCTGCCAAAGGATGCCGTTCTCGAAGTAAGCGACTATCTCGACGTTGTGCTGAAGGCCATTAAGCTGATGCGCAAGAATATGGAAAATGAGAATGGCGAGGTCGATCTCGATGCCGCCATTGAGCTCGAAAATAAAATCAATGATGTACGGGATGAGATGAAAGAGGCCCACTACAGCAGGCTGGAGAAGGGAATTTATACTTCACAAGCCGGCGTCATTTTCCTCGACTACATTACACGGCTCGAAAAAATCGGAGATCATATCTTTAATGTTCAGGAAGCACTGGCAGGAAAAAAACTGAAGCAGCACTCCGATATGAAGGTTGGACGATAGAGGGATTTTAACCTGAACTTACAGTCTTCTATCCTGCGGCAGGTACAGTCTTTGCATGTAAACCCTGCCGGAAATGGTAGCGGCTTCACAAGCTATACTGTAAGTGATCGGGTGAAACCGTTTCATTTTATAAATTCAACCCCTCGATTATGGTCAAATCTTACACTTTTGAAACAGTATTCACTTTCAGATCACATTGTTAATTCTTTTCGTTCTGAATGTTGAAATTCAAAGGGCGATTATCATCCCCTGCCAGGTACATTGTTTGAGTTGGGAAAGCAAATTCAATACCCGCTTCATTAAATCTCTTTAGAATTTCCATATTCACATATTCGGTAAACTCCATATACTTCCAGTAATCCGGCGGATGGTACCAGTAGAAGCACTTGATATTGAGCGAATGAGAGGCCATCTCATCAAAAATAACTCTTGGCGGATAGTTTTCGTCCATACCCTCATGGTCTGCAAGCAGTTCCTTCAGAATATCTATGGCGCGCTGTACTTTTTCCGGCGGTGTATCGTAGGTAACGGTAACGCTGAACACGCGACGTATAAAAGGGCGGCGGCTGATGTTGTGTATGGTTGAATTTGCAAGATTTCCATTTGGGGCAGTGAGCAGGTGTCCGTCGAGTGTTCGAACTTTTGTTGTCCGTACCCCCACTTCTTCTACTACACCTGCTTTCCCATCCAGATCAATCAGTTCGCCCACATTAAAGGGTTTATCTGCAAAGATGAGAATTGACCCAAAAAAGTTTTTGATAGTGTCCTGGGCAGCAAGACCTAATGCTAAACCTCCAATTCCAATACCGGTGAGAATACTTGTTATGGGCTGGTCGCTGAGAGTTTGAGCAATCTGCAGGATCACCAATATCACTACGACAACACGTAACGATTTTCCGGCCAGGGGCATCAGCATGTCATCAATCGTATCGGGGTCATCATCTACAAACCTCATAAGCCAGATGTCCAGCACCTCAATCTGCCGGTAAACCAATAAGCCAATTGAGAGCACGATCAGTACTTCAACGGAAGTAAAAACCATTCCGGCAAACGCTTCGGGGATGTCCAGAAAGAATATGCCTATTCTCAATCCAATGGCAAAAAACAGAAAGGTTACGGATTTTGATGCGGCCGTCGTGGCAACAGCCAATGTATTTCTGCCGGAGTCGTTCAGTTTGGTGCTGGACTTGGAGAGCACATACTTCAGTGTTTTTCCCAGTAAAAAAGATACCAGGATGATGATCGTGAGAAGAGCGATTCTCCACATTTCGTTTCCTACAAAAACATACTCAGATGATTGATTAAGCAGATCTTCCATAAAATTAGTTATCCTTGTTTAAACCGTTAAAAAGTGCATTCAATAATTCTTCTCCGTAATTGCTGCTGTACTCCCAGAACATGGCGCCGCCAAGGCCGCGGGCTTTAATGTAGCTGGTTTTATGGGCCAGCGACTCCTCATCATCATATACAAAAATGGTTTGAGTATCGGGGTTCCAGAGGTAGGGAGCTTTGGCTTCTTCATCCCAGTAGCGGGTAAATCCATTTTTGTTGATGTATTCATCACGCAGTTCATCGAACCCGGCTGAGCCACGTTCGCTGGTATTTGTCCATTGGTAAAGACCATTGTTTGTACTCCTTACACCGGACCAGGAGCGTCCGTAAAATGGAACCCCCAGAACTAATTTGCGAGATGGAATACCTGCATCGATATGTTGCTGAACAGCTTTGTCGGCCGAAGGCCCTGTGAAATGGATACTCTTTGAAGGAAATAAATTGCTGTGATGTCCTGCAATGGGTGATCCGCCGGTATGAAAATCATAGGTCATAATATTTATGAAATCGAGGTACTGCTGAGCATTGTGCATTTCTGTATGATCTAAATAACTCTGGCTGGCACCGGTGGCAATGGTGAGTAAATAGGGATCAGAGGTTCGCCCGTCCAGCTCCGACTGCCTGTCGAGATAGTCACGCAGGGTTTTGAGCATGAGCGTGAAGTTTTGCTTGTCAACCGCACGATATACATTTCCGTCTCCGGAAAGGCCCGGATATTCCCAGTCGAGGTCAATACCGTCAATATTGTATTTCTTAAGGAAGTCGATGGCGCTCTGAGCAAAAATTTTGCGGGATTCTGGGGTCAGGGCGGCATCAGAAAAAAACTTGGAACGGCTCCACCCCCCTACGGAAATCAGAATCTTAAGATCCGGATTGTCTTGCTTCAGTAAGTTGAGTGCCTCGAAGTTTGCTTCGTCGTTATCGAGATAGGAGGCCACTTTTCCCTCAACGATATCTGCAAAAGCATAATTAATGTGAGTTAGCTTTGCGGCGTCAATATTATCGGATGACCAGTCGTTTCTCCCGCCGGCTACATAACCACCACCTCTATAACTATTATGATGGTTGATATGCGATTACCGGGGAGATTGGGCTTCTGCTTTGCATAATGTGATAGTAAATATAATAACCAGGGCAAATAATATTGCAAGTAACACTCGATTTTGAAAACTCATACGCCTGTCAATTAAGTTGGTGAAAAACTAAAGATTAAAAATGGGGAAAAATTTTACGAACTTCACTTAATAAATGAATCATAATGTTTAATAACAGGAATGAGCAGCGCAGAAACGAATCAAAAAAAAGAGAAATTACAAGAACTTAAAATAAAAACATCAACTCTTGAACCTGATAGTATACAGCGCCGGCGACTTGGAAAAATTGCTGATGAATATGCAGAGCGTTTTTATGCGGATATTCAGGAGGGGAAAGCCTATAATACATTTGATGATCGCATAAAGAAGAAGAGAGCGATGCCGGTTCCTGAAACCGGAGTGGCTGCAGGTGCAGTTGTTGATATTCTGGAGAATGAAATAGTTCCGCCCGGGCTGAATCTCGCATCCGGCCGACACTTTGGTTATATACCCGGTGGTGGGATTCATAGTGCTGCTATTGCAGACTATCTGGCTGCCGTTACAAACAGGTATGCGAGCGTGTATGCCTCCTCACCGGGCGCTGCAGTTCTGGAAACCAATATGGTTCAGTGGCTATGCAGCGTTATTGGTTACGGTGAGGGTGCCGGAGGATATCTCTCATCGGGAGGGAGTATAGCTAATCTTACCGCAGTGGTTGCTGCCCGGGATGATTCGGGCTTTAAGGCAGCATCGTATTCCAGAATGGTAGTTTACTTATCCTCGCAGACTCACCACTGTGTAGACAGAGCTCTGAACATCGCAGGGTTGGGAGAATGTGTGCGCAGGAAAATAACTCTTGACGACCGCTACAGGATGCAGCCGGATGAGCTTCGCGAAGCCATAAAGCGTGATCGTGAAAATGGGTTCATTCCATGGATGGTAGTTGCTTCGGCGGGCTCAACAGATACGGGAGCTGTAGACCCATTAAATGAACTTGCTGATATTTGTGATCAGGAACAACTTTGGTTTCATGTAGATGCTGCATATGGCGGATTTTTCATTTTAACGGACGATGGAAGGCGGATGTTGAAGGGTATCGAAAGATCAGATTCTGCCGTTCTTGATCCTCATAAGGGGATGTTTTTGCCATATGGCACCGGGGCTCTGCTTGTACGGGATGTTGAAAAACTGGCAAACTCACACAGGTACGAGGCCAGCTACATGAAAGACGCACGCACCGACGATGGTTTTTATTCACCCGCCGATATATCACCGGAATTAAGCAAGCATTTCCGGGCATTACGGATGTGGCTGCCTCTGCAGCTGCATGGGGTATCCTCTTTTAGGGATGCTCTGCAGGAAAAATTAGCGCTGGCAGATTATTTATGGTCAGAATTTCGTGCGATGGATGAGATTGAAGTGAGCCCAAATCCACAGCTGAGTATCTTTATGTTTCGGTGGACTCCCGATGCAAGGAATGTGAATGAACTAAACCGTGAGCTGCATAAAAAAATGGTGTCTGATGGCTGGGTGTTTCTATCTACTACAGAGATCGATGGAAATGTCTTCTTCCGGGTAGCAGTTTTGTCCGTGCGAACGCATATCGAGGAAGCCGATGAGCTGTTGAAAACGGTGAAAAGACTTATTAAAGAGTTGAAGGCATCGAATAACGTTGATAAAGTGTGTTAAACGTTATTCGAATCCTTTTTGAAACTGATCCCGCAGTTCCTGTACGTAAATGCCGATGTCGTTTCTTATTTCAAACAGCCTCTCATTCAGCCTTGTATAAAGCGAGGGAACAATGAAAGGTTCTTTTTTCATTGAATTAAGATAGGAAAGAGCATCATTTGCACTGTACAGAGCTTTTTTTGTATAGGCAATATTTCCACCCATCACATCCTGTTCAAATCCAAAAGAGTAGCCTCCGGCCAGTTTTGCAGAAATTTTGAGCACATTGGTGATAAATTCGTGTACCTGGCGTGTTTGTAAATGAGCGGGGATGCTCTCGGCCCATTTGAGAACGTCGGCGGCATAGAGCCGTGCGGTTCTGTAAACAGTAAGATTTTCGATCGAACCGTAATCAGAAAAGGTGTACTCTTCGCTCAGTTCCTTCCACTCTTCACCGTAGTCGAAATCTTCAAAATCTTCATCATCCAATTCGTCAAAATTTAAAAACGAATTGTCTTCAAGGAAAAAGTCATCGTCAAATTCATCATCTTCGTCCTCCCAATCGTCTTCATCCTCTGGAAAATAAGCTTCGTCAAGGAGAAGTTCTTCCTCGATAAATGCTTCTACAGCATCGAGCTCATCAAGATTTTCTCTCAGGAGAGTTATCCATCGCGGGGTATTCCCGTTAAGGTCTGATGTGATAAATCGCCGAAGATTTTCACTCTTTTTTTCGATTTCTTCAAGGTGAGACTCCCACTGAAATTCGTTCCAGATCGGGTTGTCATCAAAATCGTTAAAGCTCATTCAGTGATGTACTGGTTGGTTTACAGTTTCTACATATTACGACAAACGAATATGGACTAAAAATACAACGTTTTAAATTGAAAAGCAGTATTCCATTCGGTAGTCAGCTACAATTTCTCAAGCACCCTGATAATCACTTTCGTCATTTTCGGTTCGGCCATTGCAGCAGCATCCAAAATCTCTTCGATGTTCACAGGCTGCAGCGAGTCAGGGAAACATTCATCCGTAATGACAGATACCCCCAGGACATCCATTCCCATGTGCACCGCTGTTATCACCTCGGGCACCGTACTCATTCCTACAACATCAGCTCCAAGCAGACGAAGGAAGCGATATTCCGATTTGGTTTCGAGCATGGGGCCGCTTAGCGCAATATACACCCCCTGTTGCATCGGTATGGCTTCTTCAAGTGCTACATTTTGAGCAATTTCACGCAGCCGCTCGGTGTAGGGATCACTCATATCGGGGAAACGGGGCCCTAATTCATCATCGTTGGGGCCAATAAGCGGATTGTCTCCCAGGAAGTTGATATGATCCCGGATAAGCATAATGTCTCCTCGCTTGTAATTGGGGTTCATACCGCCGCAGGCATTACTTACAAAGAGTGTGTCGGCTCCATTCTCTTTTAAAACGCGAACCGGAAAGGCTATTTGCTGCATGGTATAGCCCTCATAGTAGTGAAAACGCCCCTGCATGGCTACAACCTCTTTGCCGCCCAATGTGCCAAACAGAAGTTTACCGGCGTGGCTCTCCACCGTGGAAACCGGGAAGTGTGGTATCTGATCGTACGATATTTCCGTTTCTATTTGCATCTCATCGGCGAGCTGACCCAATCCCGTGCCCAATATCAGCATATAGTTGGGCCTTAAATCTGTGTTTTCCCGAATAAATGAAAGTGCCTCAAAGCGTTTTTGGCGAAACTCTTCTACAGTATCAAGTGGCATATAAAAAATAGGTTGGTGATTAATCTAGATCGTCAAGAATATCGTCAATTTTTTGTGAATCGGATAGGCCGGAGTCTAAACTTTTTAAATCATCAACAGATTCCTGAGATTTTTTTGTACTCTTTTTGATGGCCGGCTTACTGTCGGATTCGGGAGGAAGTGTGAATAGAGAGGGGTCTTGATTATTAAATTGCTCAAGACCTGTTTTTGCATTGTCGAGGTACGAGTTAATGTTTCTGATGATCTCTTCTCTTTTATCAATGAGCTTAATAATATGCTGGCGTATTTCGCGCCGCTGCCGGTACGCATCGTTCACAATCGATTCGGCCTCCATTTCGGCTTTTTCTTCTACTAGCTTCGCTTCCCTTCTTGAGGCAACCAGTTTTTCTTCGGCAGTGCTTTTTGCTGTTTGTAGTGTTTCGTGGAGGGCTTCCTCAACGCGTTCGTAGTGCTTTAATTTGTCGTTAAGTTTATCGACCTGTGTTTCAAGTTCCCGAATTTTACCAGTCATATGCTCCCACTCGCTTGAAACCAAATTCAGGAATGACTGAACCTCGGCAGGATCGTAACCGCGCAAGGATTTTTCGAACTGCTGCTGCTTAATTTCTAGTGCTGTTAATTTCATAAAAGGAAACTATTTATTGGCAAAATGGGGTGAATACAGTAAAACCGCTGTCGAAGCTACTGGTTAAGCATATTTTTTAGTTTACCCGATCCTTTTTTTGTTTCACTTTCGGGTTCATCATCCAGTTCAATTTCAAGATGATCATTTTGTTTCTCTTTTTCTGAACTCTTTTCCTCTGATTTTTCAGACAAAAAAACCGTTTCACGCTCTTCGGTCACAATGGTTTCCAGATTACTTAACCGATGATCTGTTTTCTCTTTAAATTCACGTAATGCCGAAAGAAACTCTTCATTTTCAGAAAGATTTGTTCCCGATTTGTTCTTAACCCACGTCTTTATAATTCCCCCCACAACTGCTATAAAAACGATACTTACAACGCTACCAAAAATAATACTTAAAACTGCAATTGCTTGCGGATCCATAACTATTTCCCTTTTGTTTTAACTTTATTTGCTACAGTTTGTTGATTTTCCTTTTTCATTTTCTCTTCCTGCTCTTCCAAATCCAGTTCAATAGAGTTCAGGTCACCGGCTTCACGAAAAGATTCTGAATCGTGTGCGGCAATGGCCTCCAGGTTTTCAATTCTCTGTTTCATTTTGCTCATCATAGCTCGTAACTCCTCCAGTTCGGCTTCATTACTGCTGGTTTGGTTTTGCCACTTAAGCTTGTTCTTTTGATAATCGATTACGTAGCCGCCAATGATAGCCACGAGAGGGATTAAAACCCAGATCCATGCAGACATAAAATTCGAATTGATTTATAATTAGTAGTTAAGATAAAAAAAACCCTAAAATCAATGTCATTATAACGTAAAGAGTTTTTAATAGTTACGCTCTCCAAAAATTGCCGTGCCAATGCGCACCATGGTCGCCCCCTCATCGATCGCAATTCCCAGATCGTTGGTCATCCCCATTGAGAGATGTTCAAGCGAAACGCTGCCCTCCGCAAGGTGTTTATGCTCTTCACGCAGATCATGCAGCAGTCTAAACTCTGGCCGTACTACGTTAAGATCATCGGTAAAGGTAGCCATACCCATCAAGCCTCTTACTTTTGTGTGTTTTAGGTTTTGGGCATAATTGAGCATGGTCTTCAACTGTTCTGGGTCGCAACCACTTTTTTGGTCTTCCTCACTGATATTCACCTGGATCAAAACGTTAATGGTTCTGCCATGCTCTGCAGCACGTTTTTCAACTTCCTTGAGAGCTTTTTTCTTATGAATAGACTGAATCCAGTCTACCCTGTGAGCCATATACTTAATTTTATTGGTTTGCAGATTACCGATAAAGTGCCATTGAACAGTTTCGTTTTCTATATTCTCCATTCGGGTTTCAAGTGCCTTGGCACGGTTCTCACCAAAATGAAGCTGGCCCTCCTTCAGCAGGGCCATTACATCATCGTCTGGTTTGGTTTTGCTAACAGCAACAAGGGTAATTTCTGAGGGATCTCGTCCTGCTTTTTGGCAGGCAGCAGAAATTCGGGTTAAAATATTTTTATACCGTTCTTTTATCTCTGAACTCATTCGATATCAACTAAATCCGTTTTATTTGAAGCAAGTGTTATAATGTTCATAAACTAACTTAAATTTCGAAAGGAATCATTCGAATATATTTGATGTAGGTAAGCATTTTTGCTAAAAATAAACGCCATCAGGTTCATTTTGAACCAAATAAAGGCAAGCTATTATATAGATCTGATGATTTCAGTAATTTAAGTCAACATAAAGCTGTTGATGTTTTTCAGATTATAAATCTTGTCGTAATGTTGAAAAAATTACAAAACCGTTTCACAAAATCCTTTCCTCAGAATTTTCTTCTGAAAAAACCTGTTGCCGGGGCGGTTCTTATCGCTTTATTCAATTTTGTGTTTGTGATGATATACCGGCCGGCCCAAACCCATCCCGGATATTTTTTAAGCTATGAAATGACAATGGCCGCGTACTGTGCCGGGGTGGCGCTTACTGCTCTTTTGGTTATTAATTTGATGAAGAAGACCCGTTTTTTTTCAAAGCCGGAAGAGTGGAATTTCGTCAAAGAACTAATCTTTATTTTCACCGTTATTTTAGCAATGGGTACGGCAGTTTATTTTATGGCATTTCTGATTGAAAAGCCTGCAGACCGATGGAATCTGGAAACCCTGGCCGATTCGTATATTGGCACATTCCTGATTGCAGGAATACCACTTTATCTGTTCACGGCTATCAATATTAATCAGCTTTTTCAAACAAAACTGACACACCCTCAAAAAGATCAGGAACTTGCAGAAGAAAATGGTGCCCGTGAAGAACTCATAATCATCAATACTCCGCTAAAAAAAGAAGAGATGAGTTTTTACCCTTCAGAGTTTCTGTATTCCGAATCAGATGGAAATTATGTGAATTTTTACCTGCATCAGGAAAGCAAAATCCGGGAAAAAGTGATTCGCTGTTCTATCAGTAGTGTGGAAGATCAACTGTCTGATTTTCCATTTCTGCTGAGAACGCACAGGGCATTTATCGTGAACCTGAAAAAAGTTGAAGAGGCTAACGGTAACGCTCTCGGTTTTCGGCTCAAAATTCCAAAGATTCCGGGAGAAATTCCTGTCTCCAGAAGGCATACCGGAAAATTTCGAGAGCTTTTTAAGCAATTCGGTTAATTCGTGAAATAATAATTCAATTGGTTATTGATGTCTTGACACCGAAAATCATTGAATCTCCGTGATTTTCGGTATTTCCGTGACAATTGTGATGGTGATACCATAACCGATCATCACAAAACCCTGCCGTTTATCCCAAATCATCTGCTCTCTGATTGCTATTCATGGCAAATTCTTGCTCTCTGTCCCTCTCTGTTGTGCCCGTTTTTATTCTCTCCGAACTTTCATCAGAAGCAGTAAACAACACAAAAACAGAAGTGACGGAGCACGACTATGAAAACAGAAAATAAAATCAATCATACTCTTTACGCAGCATTCTTTTTACTCTTTTTGATCATCCATGCACCTTTTCTTCAGGCACAGCATAATAAGTTAATTACCGGAGTTGTAACAGACAGTGAAGAAAAGGTACCTCTGCCATTCGCCCATGTGGCACTTTTGGATTCAACCGAAACAAACATGATCGCAGGTACAGTGAGCGACATTGACGGCATTTTCAGTTTGAGAGTTTCTGATTCCGGAAACTATATCCTCCGAATTAGTGTCATTGGCTATGAATCGTACTACAAGCAGATTGATGTAAAATCCGAAGAAACGATTGAATTGGGTGAAATTCCCCTTTCTTTTGCACTCATTATGCACGAATCAATCACGGTAATGGGCGAAGTTACGGCAAGACCCTCCGCAGACAGAACGTCTTACTATGTAAACGAAAACCTGGTGAGTGCGTCAGCATCGGGCACGGATCTGCTGAAATTCATTCCCGGTATAGATGTTGATATCATGCAAAATATTTCTCTGGAAGGCAGCCGGAATATCATCATTTTTGTGGATGGCAAAGAACGGGACAGAAGTTTTTTGAGTCAGCTTCACTCTTCACAAATCGACAGGGTTGATATTTTAAATATGCCGCCTGCCAGTTTCGAGGCCTCTGTAACCGGAGCCCTCAATATTGTTCTAAAAAAACAGCCGGAGTATTCATTCAGCGGCCATCTGAATCTTGATGTACCAACATCTCATTCAGAAAAGTATCTCTTTCCTGCTTATAGTGTGAATTACAGTAGGGGCAGGCTGAACCTTTTTACATCCTACAATGGTGAGTTCAGTTACTTCGATGTGATGGAAAAATCGGAACGATCAGCCTTTGAAACAGAGTGGAACAGCGTGCAAAATGTACGACAGCAGTACTGGTCACACAAATTTCACTATGGGATAGATTATGCCATAAGCAGCAGCCATGAACTCGGTTTCTACGGATGGTTCAACCCCTACTCTCAGGAAAACAGTGGTACCGCAGAAGCAATGGAGCAGGGAGAGCAAGCCAGCTTCTGGTCATCCGACAAGATTGACGATGATTCGAACCACAGCGAATTTTATTCTGTGTTTTACAACTATCAACCCGACGGACAAAACGGCCGAAAGCTATCGTTTGATGCTGCCCGCCAAACATTGAATGCCACAAATTCTGTTACATACGTTAATCATCAAGCCGGTGATATTATTCAGAACCTGATGAAACCAAACCGGCAAATCCACCGCGTCAGAATGGATTACAGACAGCCAATGACCGACAGACTGGTGATTGAAGGCGGCCTTCAGGCCAGAACCATACGTATGACTGATGAAGAAATCATTGATTTTGAATACAGGGATGAAAACGTTGCCGGATATGGATCATTCACATACAATTCTTCACAGATCGACCTTCAGAGCGGAATGCGGGTTGAATCTGCATCCTACGGATTGCAATCGTCTGATAAAAATCATCATGTGGCTTTATTCCCAAATGCTTCGATACAATATAGAATCCCGGAAACCTCTCAAAGTGTTCGGTTCTCATACCGGCGTTCAGTTCAATATCCACATCTTTATCAGTTGAATCCGTCTCAAAACATCGACGACCCTTACAGCTCAAGAAGCGGCAATCCTGGACTGGACCCATCGTTCCGAAACGATTTGAATCTGGAATATTCCCTTTTATTTGGAAACAGTTTCCTGTCGGCTGGCTTATTTTACTCACATCAAACCGATGCGATACACACGTTGGCTGAGTTCAGGCCAAACGGTGTTTACGAATTAAATTGGCACAATCTGGGTGACGTTGAACAAAAAGGTGTCCGTTTGTCCGGATCAATCAATCTGGCCAGCAGGTCTGGTTTTCAGCCCTTCTTTCGTTTTTTTGAAGTTCACACATCGTCCAATGGGTTTGTTGCTGCAAATGGAGTTAGCGCAAATCGTGCTTTGGCTTATGAAACCGGGCTTACAGCGTATACCGGTTTTGGAAATGGATTTACTGCTTCTGCAGAGTTTCAATATTCAAGCCCGAAGGCCGAAATACAGCGGTCTGTGTTCAGCGATGCACTCTACTTTATCTCTCTTGAAAAATCGTTCAGCAATGGCTTGAAAGCAGGCATCATTACCGGATTGCCGTTTTCACGAAGCTTTACTTATGATGGCAACAGAATTAATGCGACGGATTTTCAAAGCCGCTCGGAAGGAATCATCAACACGTCCGCCGTACCTTTCTGGTTCAGAATCAACTATCAATTTTCAAGGGGAGCGGGTAAGAGCCAGGCCGGGCGTGACAACTCCATAGCACCCCGGGTTCCCAGAAAAGGTTTCTGAGATATTTCATGCTCCGCTTTAAAAACCCGGCCTGGAAAAAATATCCAGCCGGGTTTTTCTTTTTAAGAAATAAAAAATTTGGGAAAAACAGTTTTCAATGGAAGCAAATCATTCGTATTTTTACGGTCTGTGAAAAAAACAATGGTACTACTGCAAACGTCAATACGCAATTCGATGAACCGCTTAGTTTATCTC
>Ga0102928_1001117_pt1 | contig 17198 bp, 13 predicted proteins | sample SalPonR1_B_D1_MG_FD_78504 | JGI IMG/M metagenome (GOLD analysis project Ga0102928, IMG submission 78504) | Salt pond soil microbial communities from South San Francisco under conditions of wetland restoration - Salt Pond MetaG R1_B_D1_MG | ecosystem: Environmental > Aquatic > Marine > Intertidal...
CCTGTGCCGGTTCCGACGGCACCGGCACAGGAGACGAGCCGTGGGCCCACGAGGCAGTGGAGTTGTTCGAAGCGATGGCGGCGGACCTGTCCGGGGCCGATCCGTACGGTGCTGCATCACTCTTCGCCGCGGAAGGTCTGCTCGATCTCCGCGCCTGGAGCGGTGCGGTCCACGCCGGCTCGGAAGAAATCGCCGACGCGCTGAGAAGGACCCTGTACATCCAGCAGCGGCGATCCGGCACCACGGCCGACGTGCCCGAACTGGTGGTCGACGTCGACCAGGTCTTCGTCGGCGCGCACGAAGCGGTCGTCCGTTTCGATGCGCACACCCACGTCGGGGTGCCTTGGGTACAACTCTTCTCGATCGGTGGCGGCGCCGTGATCACATCGAGGCTGTACTCGGAGGACCTCGGGCATCCGGCCCCGAACTATCGGTGGGCCCGTGTCATCGAGCACCCGTTCCACGACCGCTACGTCGACGCCTGGGCCTCCGGCGACGTTGCCCGGCGTGCCGAGTTGTACGCAGCGACGGCGACGATCGTCGACGCACTGAGCGGGGAGCGATGGAGCGGTGAGGCACTGGACGACCTCCTCGCCGATTCCGAGCCGCTGGCCGCCGGGCCCTGGCCGGAACTCTTCCGGTTCGACGTCGGCGATCGTCACGAACAGATCGCCGTGCTCCAGCTCGAGGGGTCGTGCCCGCGTCTCGAGGCTCGTCGGTGGGTCTTCGAGGACGACCTGATCGTCCACGAGACCAGGTACACCCACGTCCACTCGGCCCGCCGGTGCGGCGACACCCGTGTCGAAGGCTGGTGGAGCGATCTCGACGTGTCCGACGTCGACGACACGACCCCCCGGACGGTCGCGGTCGCCGGCGAGGAGATGGTGGTCGTGAACGCCTCCGATGATCAGCTCGAACTCGTCCACTGGCTGTTCGGGCGGTACCTGGCCGGTGGCCTGTCCCGGCCCGCGGTCGCTGCGTTCTGGTTCCCGCCGTCGATCGACTGCGACCTCGCGGAGGGCATCGCCGAGCGCGACGACGTCCGGTTCGAGGGTCGACACTCCGTCACGCTGTGCTTCGACGACGACGAGCTGAGCGGCGGACTCCCGGGACGTCGCTGGTCGCCCCACGTGGCGCACCAGGGACTGCACGAGCTGGCCCACGTGTGGATGTACGACAACCTGGACGAGGCCGACCGCGACGCCTTCGTCGATCTCGTCGGCGTCGACGACTGGCGTGGGGCGGACGTCTTCTGGCCGGAGCGCGGCGTGGAGGTGGCTGCGGAGACCATCGCCTGGGGGCTCGCCGGCGACCAGTTCGCCGAGTACGTCATCCGCCCTGCTCCGGCATGCGAGGAGCTCACCGCCCGCTACCGGTCGCTCACCGGTCGGTGGCCGCTCACGTCCTGCGACGGCGCTGCGTGATGCGACAGCGCACGGTGTGGCGAGCGATGACCACCTTCCTGATGGTCGCATGCACCGCCGCTCCGTCGTCCACGGCGTGGGACGGTGAGGTCACCTTCCGGGTCGACCTCGAGGCCGCACAGCGGTGGACCGCCACGGGTGACCCCGTCGACCGTGGCGACATGTGCCCGCGAGGTACCCGGCAGGTGCTGCATGCCGTCGATGCCGTCACCGGCGAGCCTCTCCGAGTGAGCGAGGAGGTGGAGATCATCGCCGAGACCATCGAGCGCCGGATCCAGCCGCCGGTGGTGTGGACGACCGAGCACACCTGCACCGACGGCTCCGGCTCGTTCGTCAGCACGGAGAACTGGGCGGCTGCGACCTGGACCGTGGAGTCCGGCACCGGTGCGTACCGTGACCTGCGCGGCGAGGGCGAACTGGCGTTCACCACGGCGGACTACACCCAGATCGCTCCCCGGCGGCTCACGGTGGAGGCCCGGCTGGCGGGAACCGCACTGCGCTGAACGGCCGCGCTGACACGTCGGAGGCGGGTTCGCAGCGCCATCGGGAGTACCATCTCGCCACGTTCCAATCACCATCGAGGGAGCGTGCATGCCCGTCACCGTCGTCGTCGGAGCCCAGTGGGGCGACGAGGGCAAAGCCAAGGTCATCGACCTGTTGTCGAAGGAGCACACCTACGTGGTGCGCTACCAGGGGGGCCACAACGCCGGCCACACCGTCGTCGTCGACGGAGAGCGGTACGCGCTCCAGCTCGTACCGTCGGGGATCCTCTACGACCACGTCGTCCCGGTGATCGCCAACGGCGTCGTCGTCGACCTCCCCACCCTGTTCCACGAGGTCGACATGCTCGAGTCGCGAGGCATCTCCTGCGCCGAGCTGAAGGTGTCGAGCCGCGCCCATCTGATCTTCCCGTGGCACCAGGCCCACGACGCGATCGCCGAGGCGATGCGCGGCGACGACAAGATCGGCACCACGCTCAAGGGCATCGGCCCGGCGTACGCCGACAAGGCTCGGCGGGTCGGCGTGCGCGTCGGCGACGTGCTCGATCCCGTCCGGTTCTCGACGCTGGTTCGTGAACGTGCGGTTGCCGAGAACGCGCTCATCGAACAGGCCGGGGGCGAGCCACTCGACGTCGACGAGATCGTCGCTCGTTTCGGCGAGCTGGGCCAGCGGGTGGCGCCGTTCGTCACCGACACGGTCACGCTGCTGCACTCGGCGCTCGGCCGCGGTGCACACGTGCTCCTCGAAGGGGCCCAGGCCACCTTCCTCGATCTCGACCACGGCACCTATCCGTACGTCACATCGTCGAACCCCACCGCCGGGGGAGCCTGTGCGGGTACCGGCCTCGGACCGCGCGACATCGACCGGGTGGTCGGGATCACCAAGGCCTACACCACCCGGGTCGGTGCCGGGCCGTTCCCGACCGAGCTGTTCGACATCGACGGCGACACGTTGGTGGACGTCGGCAAGGAGTTCGGAACGGTCACCGGTCGCCGACGCCGTGCCGGTTGGCTCGACTGCGTGATGCTGCGCCAGGCGGTGCGTCTCAACAGCCTCACCGAACTGGCGCTCACCAAGCTCGACATCCTCGACGGCTTCGAGACCATCAAGATCTGCACCGGTTACCGGCTGGGCGACGAGCTGTTGCAGCACTACCCCGATCGATCCGACCTGCTGGCGGACGTGGAGCCGGTGTACGAGACCGTCGCCGGCTGGGGCAGCGTGCTCAGCGACACCCGCGAGCCCGGGAACCTGCCCGAACAGGCGCAGCGGTTCATCGAGATCGTCGAGCGTGAGGTCGGCATCCCGGTTCGGGTGGTCGGCGTGGGCGCCGAACGCGACGACTATCTCGTCTGGGCGTCATGATCCCCCGCTACTCCACTCCGGAGATGGACGCCGTCTGGTCCGATCCCGTCAGGTTCGGGCGGTGGCTGGAGGTCGAGCTGCTGGCCACCGAGGCGCACGCCGCCATCGGGCTGGTCCCGGCCGAGGACGCACTGGTGTGCCGCCAGGAGGCGCCCGTCACCGACGAGGCCTTCGTGCAGGCGGTGCTCGAACGCGAAGCGGTGACCGACCACGACGTCGCCGCGTTCGTCGACGTCGTGCAGGCAGCCATCGGCCCACCGGCGTCGTCGTGGATCCACTACGGCCTCACCTCGTCGGACGTGGTCGACACGGCGCTGTGCTGGGCGATGCGCGATGCGGCCGACCTGCTGATCGAGGCGTCCACCGAACTGCTCGGCACGCTCCTGGCACTGGCGCGTCAGCACCGCGACACCGTGATGATCGGCCGCACCCACGGGGTGCACGCCGAACCGACCACGTTCGGGGCGAAGGTGGCGTTGTGGGCGCTGCAGGTGGACCGTGACCGCGCCCGTCTGCGAGCCGCCCGCGAGGCGGTGGCCGTGATGAAGCTGAGTGGCGCCGTGGGCACGTACTCGAACATCCCGCCCGAGGTGGAGCGCTCGGTCGGCGAGCGGCTCGGTCTGGAGCCGGTGGCGGCGACGCAGGTGGTGGCCCGTGACCGTCACGCCGAGTTCCTGTACGCGTGTGCGTCGGTGGGTGCCACGTGTGAACTCGTGGCGGTGGAACTGCGCCACCTGCAGCGGACCGAGGTGCGCGAAGTGCAGGAGGGCTTCAAGCCCGGGCAGAAGGGTTCGTCGGCGATGCCGCACAAGCGGAACCCGATTTCAGCGGAGACGATCTCGGGTCTGGCGCGCGTGTTGCGGTCGAATCTCCTTGCCGGTTTGCAGGATGTGGCGCTGTGGCACGAGCGTGACATCTCGCATTCGTCGGTGGAACGAATCGTGCTGCCCGACTCGTCGCAGCTCGCGTTCTATGTGCTGAAGCGGCTGCGCCGACTGCTCGACGGTCTGGTGGTGATGCCCGAGCGGATGCGAGCGAATCTCGATGCCAGTCACGGTCTGGTGTTCAGCCAACCGGTGCTGCTGGCGTTGGTGCAGGGCGGTGCCACTCGTGACGATGCGTACCGGATCGTGCAGCGCAATGCGATGAGAGCGTGGGACGAAGGCCGCGATTTCCGAAGCCTGTTGGAGGACGATGACGACGTCGATCCGACCGTGCTCGACGATGCCTTCGATCTGCACCGATCACTCCGGAACCTCGACCACGTCTTCGCCGAACTCGACACGATCACGGTCTGAGGATCACGCTCGAAAGATCACCCTCCGGCGAGCGGAGAGCGTGGGTGGTCGGGGTCAGTCGGCGCGGCCGATACCGGCCTTCTTCAGGGTGTTGGCAGGAACGCCGACGTCTCGCCACGAGGCGTAGGAGATCTGCTTGCTGTCGGCGTAGCTCTTGGCCACCTCGATGAATGCGGCCTCGAGTGCCTCCATGTCGATGGTGTTCGACTTCACGGCCAATTCCGCTTGCAGATCACGACGTTCCTGGACGAGGAGCAGCTCCTCGATCGGACTCGCACTCTGGAGTTCCTGCTCGATGGCATCGAGGCGCTTCTTGATGGTCTCGGCCGTACGCTTTCGGCCCCGCTTCGGCTTGGTGGCACGCAATCCTTCGAGATAATCCCGCACGATCCGACCCTCCATTCGACCTTTGGCGAGGGCCGCCTTGTGCTCCTCGGTCATCGGCGTTTTGGGGCCGCGCTTTTCTGCCATGGTTGTTCATTCTATGCGGATGTATACCGACCGCAATAGTGTGAAATGACGATGTTCGAGTTGTCATCTCACGGGACGGATGTCTACGTCGGAACCGGTCCTCGATATCCGTGGGGTGGTCTCTACGGAGGGCAGATCGTGGCGCAGGCACTCCGAGCCGCCACATTGTCGGTCGAGACCGATCTCGAACCGCATTCCATTCGTGCCTATTTCATCCGTCGTGGCGATCACACCGAACCGGTTCGCTACGAAGTCGATCGCATCCGGAACGGGCGGAGTTTTGCCACACGACGCGTCGTCGCACGTCAGGCCGTGGGGGCCGTTCTCAACGCGGAGAGTTCGTTCCAGCGGCCCGAATCGTCGGCGTCGGTGGCGCCGGTGGAGATGCCGTCGGTGCCGGGGCCCGACGGTCTGGAACAGTCGTCGTGGACCGACACGTTCGACAAGAGCATGGTGCCGCCCGATCGGGTCGGCGGCTCGGACCGTGACGGTGCCGGTCGAACCACCGCGTGGATGCGCGTGCACGAGGATCTGGGCGACCCCGACGACCCGAACGCCCAGCTGCTGCATCGCTGCTGGCTGGCATATCTCTCCGACGACCTGCCGACCGAATCGGTGATCCAGGCGCACCCCGAGACGGTCGAGGCCGGAGAGGCCGAGGCGCTGTTCTGTGCCAGCCTCGACCACACGATCTGGTTCCACCGCCCGCTGCGTGCCGATCGCTGGCATCTCTACGACTTCGCCTGCCAGCACTACGTGGGCGGTCGTGGCCTGTCGTTCGGTCACGTCTTCCGCGACGACGGCGCCCACGTGGCCACCGTCGCCCAGGAGGTCCTGGTGCGCGACGCCCGCACCCGCTGACCCCGGAACCTCACCACGTTTGCGTGACGGAAAGTTCGGGGCGTCCCGACGAAAGCGTCACGCGAACGGATGAACGCTCGCCCGTCACGGGCAACCGCCACCTCGGAGACGGGTCGGATACGGTCGGCGGCGTGACCGACCGAACGCCGGTATCAGGCGCCGCATCCGATCTGCCCACCCTGCCGGCCGTGCTCGACCGTCTCCGCAGCCACGTGCTCGAGCACTCCGTGAAGCACGGCGAGTTCGTGCTCAAGTCCGGCGCCCGCAGTTCGTGGTTCCTCGACACCAAGCAGACCGCCTGCCGTCCCGACGGCATCGTCGCCACCACGGAGGCGTTCCTCGACGTGTTCGCCGACGTGATCGGCGAGATCGACGCCATCGGCGGGCTCACGATGGGCAGCGACCCGGTCGCCTACGGCATCGCCGCCGTTGCAGCGACGCGCGGGCACCGGTTGCGCAGTTTCAGCGTGCGCAAGCAAGCCAAGCAGGGTGGCATCACCGGCCGGATCGCCGGTGCGCTGCAACCGGGCGACCGCGTGCTCGTCACGGAGGACACCACCACCCGCGGCACGTCGCTGATGGAGGCCGCGGACGAGATCGCCGCATTCGGTGCGGTCCCGGTGTGGATGACGGTGATCGTCGACCGTGGCGGCACCTGCGCCGCGCTGGCCGAGGCCCGCGGCATCGACTACCGGCCGTTGCTCGGGGCACCCGATCTGGGTTTCGGCTACGGCACCTGATGGTGACGGCCGGCTGTTCGTTCGGGGTCTGACCCCTGACGAACGGCGGTGCCGTCGGCGTCGAGGACGCCGGGATTGAGGATCCCGTGCGGGTCGAGTGCTCGCCGGATCGCCCGCTGTGCGGCGAGGTCGCCCCGGCTGCGGATCAGCGGGAGTCGTCTCGCCTTTGCGATGCCGATGCCGTGCTCGGCCGACACGGTGCCGCCGAGTTCCGCCACGGTGCCCAGCACCACCGATGCGAGCCGATCGGTGTCGGTCGCACCGAGGTGGTTGAGATGCAGGTTCCCCTCGGCGAGGTGGCCGAAGGCGACGAGCTGCGAACCGTCGTCGGCGGCAGCCTGGTGGGCGCGACGCCACAGCTCGTCGAGCCGCTCGACCGGGACGGCGACGTCGAGCTTGAACACCGGCGTGCCGACCGTGGTGGCCGCTGCGGCGATCGCCTCCGTCAGGCGATCCCGGTAGGCCACCAGCGAACTCCGGCGAGGTCCGTCGGTCGCCACGACCACGTCGACCACACCCGCTGCGGCGTCGACGACCCGCGCGAGGTCGGCCGAGGGATCGGTGTGGTCGGCGCACTCGACCAGCAGGATCGGGCCGTCGGTGGAAGCCGCTCCCGTCCCGACCGGTGGCGACGTTCCGAGATGCGTCGCCACCAGGTCCATCGCCGGTGCCCCGATCAGCTCCACCGCATCGAGAGACGGGACGTCACGCAGTGCGGCGAGCAGTGCCACGGCATCGCCCAGCGACTGCATCGCCACCAGTGCGGTGACGCCGTGCTCGAAGAGCGGCACCAGCCGCAGCCGGGCGGCGGTCACCACCGCCATCGTGCCCTCCGAACCCGTGAGCAGGCTCGGCCAGTGGACTCCAGCGGTCTCCTTCGGCAGGCCGTCGAGCGATCCCACCATCGTGCCGTCGGCCAGCACGGCGCGGATGCCGCACACCTGTGATCGCATCGTGCCGTAGCGCACCACCCGTGATCCGCCGGCATTGGTGGCGATCGCGCCACCGACGGTTGCCGAGTCACGGGCGGCGAAATCGACCGGGGTGTCGAGCCCGGCTGCCCGTGCATGTGCCCGCCACGCGGCGATCGTGACCCCGGCACCGGCGGTCACCTGCATCGTCGTCGGATCGCAGGGGCCGAGCCGGTCGAGCCGGGTCATCGAGAGCACGATCTGCGGGCGGTCGGATTCGCTGCGCGGCACGCTGCCGCCGACGAGCCCGGTGTTCCCGGCCTGGGGCACCACGCCGACGCCGTGGTCGTCGCACCAGCGCAGGACGGCGGTGACCTCGGCGTCGTCCGCCGGCCGGACGACGGCCACCGCCGGCCCGCTCCACCGCCCGGTCCAGTCGGTCTCGTAGCCGGCTCGCACGTCGGGCTCGGCGAGCACCTGCTCCTCGCCCACGATCGCCGCCAACTCGGAGCGCAGCGATGCCGACATGGACAGAGCTTCCCACCTCGGGCAGGTGCCTCGCACACGGGCCCCCGCGAGACGCAAACCCCCGCCGGGACACGCCGGGTGGCGGCACTTCCGGCGCGACAGGTGTCAGGACTTCGTGCTCTTCTCGCCGTGGTGTCCGAGGAACATGCTGTTGCCCGGCTGCGGGCCGTCTACGATCTCGCAGCGTTCACTGTCGAAGGGGGACATCATGGAACGGTTCTGGCGGGCAACAGGGGTCCAGCTGGGCAAGCACTGGAAGTGGGTCGCCGTCGTCGTCGTGCTGATCACGGCCGTCCTGTCGCTCGGCGCGCGGCAGATCGAGTTCGCCACCGGTCAGGACAGCTACCTCAACCCCGATTCGCAGATCGCCATCGACAACGTCGCCTTCCAGGACGACTTCGGTGGCGAGACCGTGATCCTGCTGTTCACGGCCGAGGACGGCTCCGACGTGAGCGACCTCTACGAGGGGGCCAACCTCGCCGAGCTCGAGCGCATCACGGCGGCACTGCAGACGGTGGAGGGCGCCTACGCGGTCGTGACTCCGCTGACGTCGTTGGAGTTCAGCAAGAACCTGCTCGCCGAGGGCGTCGGCTCCAATGCACTGATCGCGGCGTCGACGCGTGACGAGGCCGGCAACGCAGCCCGCCAGGCCGACATCACGCTCGCCCTCGCCCGGCTCGGTGCGGCGGGCGAGGCGGAGGTGGGAAATCCGTCGTACAACGAGCTGCTGCTGTTCGGCAACGAGAACTACGAGATCGTCGACGGCGAGGTGGTGGCTCCCCCGGCCGACCAGCGGGTCATCCGCAAGTCGCTGGAGGGCACCTTCCCCAACCCCGACACGAGCACGACCCCGGTGAACGGCACCGCAGTGGGCGGCGTGGTGCTCGAGGGCAACGCGACGCTCGACGAGCAGACCGCCGCCACCAAGGAGGTGCTCGAACTGCTCGACGGCGCCTCGTTCGAGGGATTCGAGCTCACGATCACCGGGTCACCCGTCTATCTCGCCGAGATCAACGACTACCTCCAGGGCGGGATGCTCACGCTCGGCGCTGCAGCTCTCGGCGTGATGGCGCTCGTGCTCGCCCTGATGTTCCGTGTGCGCTGGCGGTTGCTGCCTCTGCTCGCCGTGATCATCGGCGTGGTCTGGGCGTTCTCGATCCTCGGCCTGATCGGCATCGACCTGTCGTTGGTGACGATCTCGGGCCTGCCGATCCTGATCGGTCTCGGCATCGACTTCGCCATCCAGATCCACAACCGTGTCGAGGAGGAGGTGGTCCTCGACAAGGAGGAGCACCCGATCGCGGAGACGGTCGCCAACCTGGCGCCGCCGTTGATCGCCGCCACACTCACCGGTGTGCTCGCCTTCTTGGCGTTGCGCATCTCGAAGGTGCCGATGATCCGTGACTTCGGTGTGCTGCTGGCGATCGGTGTCGTCGTGCTCGTGATCGTCGGCATCGTGGTTCCCACCGCCACTCTGGGCATCCGCGAGTGGACCAAGCGCACCGAGGAGCGCCCGCCGTCGATGGTGGAGCGCATCGTCGTGAAGTTGGGCGGGCTGCCCACACGGTTCGGACTGCCGCTGGTGGTGCTCGCCGCCACCCTGTTCGTGGGTGGCGTCCTCGTGGAGGGACGGGCGAACATCGAGTCCGATCCCATCAAGTGGGTCGACCAGGACAGTCAGGTCGTGAAGGACATCGAGACCCTCGAGGACGAGACCGGTTTCTCCTCCACCCTCGGCATCCTCGTCGCTGCCAACAACGTGAACGCGCAGGAGGTCATCGACCTCGTGTGGGAGTTCACGCTCGACGCCGAGGAGCGTCCCGAGGTCGTGTCCACCTCCAGCGCCGTGAACACGATGGGCAAGATCATCCTGATCGACGGTGCGACACCGATCCCGCCGACCTCGGCCGACATCGAGGCGTCGATCGAACAGATGCCGCCGGCGATCAAGAGTGCGCTGTACAGAGGCGCCTACGACGAGACCGACCCCGACGCCGTCGTCGACGTCACGGCGACGCAGCTCAATCTGCGGCTCGCCCCGGCCAGCCTGGAGGAGCGGGCGGTGCTGGTGGAGGAGCTGGAGGAGGATCTCCAGGCGCGTATCGACGCCATCGAACTGCCGTCGGACAGCATTCTCCTCGTGGATCTCGCCGAGGACCAGGATCCGGTGCGAGCGACGCCCGCCGGTCTGGCCACGGTGGGGATCGGCCTGCTCGAGAACCTGTCGGCCAACCGCGCCAACCTCACGTACCTGGCACTGTGCCTGGCGGGCGTGTTCCTGGTGCTGCGATTCCGCAGCCTCAGCCGGGCGCTGCTGGCCCTGGTGCCGGTGACGTTGGCCGTGGGCGTGTCGTCGCTGGTCGTGGGTCTGCTCGGCTTCACCCTCAGCCCACTCACCACCGTGAGCGGTCCGCTGGTGATCGCCACGTGCGCCGAGTTCTCGGTGCTGATCCTCGGGCGGTATCTCGAGGAGCGCCAGCGTGGCTACGCCCCCCGGGACGCAACCGATCGTGCGGCGAGCCGGACGGGCCGGGCGTTCTTCACGTCGGCCGTCACCACGATCGGCGGCTTCGCCGTGCTGATCGGTTCGGCGCTGCCACTGCTGCGCGACTTCGGCATCATCGTCACGCTCAACGTGGCGATCGCGTTGCTGGCGGCGCTGGTGGTGATGCCGCCGTTGTCGGTGTGGGTCGACGAGCGGGGCTGGCTGGGCACCCAGCAGCCCACGGCGGGCACCACCGATGCGGTCCGTCTGGCCGCTGCGTTCCCGGGGCCGCAGACCGTGGGCGCCGCCGTGGGCGTCGTCGGTTTCGCGGTCGCGGGCGGCGTGGTGTACGCCACCGCCGACACGGCCAACGGCGAGGTCGACGAGGTGGAGTTCATCGCCACGCCGCTGCCGACCACGACCACCACGACCACCACCACGTTGCCGCCACCGACCACGGTGGAGGGCCAGGAGCCGACCGAGCCCGACGGGCCGCTGATCGATCCGGAGGGATTCCCCACGGAGCCGCCCACGGACGCGATCGGCCTCGCCCTGTTCGATCTCCTGGCGGCTCAGGACGTGCCGGCGAACCAGGCGAACTGCGTGGTGTCCACCGTCGACGAACGTGTCGGCCTGGCGCAGCTGGTACCGCTCGGGATCCTCGACCTCGCGCCGGCGGCCGTCGAACCGGTGGTGCAGGCATCGCTCGACTGTGGTGTCGACCAGGAGACGGTCGACGCTGCGCTCGCTGCGTTCGCCGGAGGCTGATCCGTCGGGCTTCACTGGCACGATGACCATCCAGGCGACCGGCGAGGCGAACGAGGCTGTCACGGATCGGGCCCGCGAGTTGCCCACCACGTGCATCGTCGGGGCTGGTTGCTCCGGCTTCACCATGGCCAAGCGGCTGCAGGACGCCGGGTTGCCGTACGACTGCTTCGAGATGTCCGACGACATCGGTGGCAACTGGTACTTCGGCAACCCGAACGGGGTGTCGTCGTGCTACGAGAGCCTGCACATCGACACGTCGAAGTGGCGGCTGGCGTTCGAGGACTTCCCGGTGCCCGCGGACTGGCCCGACTTCCCTCATCACAGCCAGATCCTGCAGTACTTCCACGACTACGTCGACCACTTCGGGATCCGCGAGCACATCACGTTCGACACGGCGGTCACCGACTGCGAGCGACTCGACGACCATCGGTGGCGTGTCACCCTGTCCACCGGTGAGCAGCGACACTACGACCATCTCGTGGTGGCCAACGGCCATCATTGGGACGCCCGTGTCCCCGAGTACCCCGGCACGTTCGACGGTCATCAGGTGCACTCGCACCGCTACCGCAACCCGTTCGAGCCCTACGACTTCCGCGGCAAGCGGGTCTTGATCGTCGGAGCCGGGAATTCGGCGATGGACATCTCCTCGGAGCTGTCGCAACGGCCGATCGCCGAGCGCTGCGTCGTGTCGATGCGCCATGGGGTGTGGGTGCTGCCGAAGTACATCGACGGCAAGCCCGCCGACAAGGCGTCGCTGCCCACCTGGATGCCTCCGAAGCTGGGCCGGGCACTCGCCCGTCGCAAGATCGTGAAGACGATCGGACGGATGGAGGACTACGGCCTCCCGAAGCCTGACCACCGGCCACTCGACGCTCATCCGTCGGTGTCCGGGGAGTTCCTCACGCGCGTCGGGTGCGGCGACATCTCTGCCCGGGGTGCGCTCGAGCGGCTCGACGGCGACGGCGTGGTGTTCGCCGACGGGTCACGCGAGCCGTTCGACGCCATCGTGTGGGCGACCGGCTACGACGTGACCTTCCCGTTCCTGCGCCAACCCGAGCTGACGCCGCGGGACAACACGTTTCCCCTCTTCAAGCGGGTGGTGAAGCCGGGGTTCGAGAACCTGTTCTTCCTCGGTCTGGCGCAACCCCTGCCGACGCTGGTGAACTTCGCCGAACAGCAGTCCAAGCTCGTGGCCGCGGCGATCGAGGGCGGCTACCGCTTCCCCTCCGAGGCGGAGATGAGCGCCACGATCGTGGCCGACGAGGAAGAGCACCTGGGTCACTTCTACGACAGCCCCCGCCACCGGATGCAGGTGGACTTCGCCACCTACGTCGCCGATCTTCACCGGGAGATCGAAGCCGGCGCCGAACGAGCAGCCGCCGGCGAACTCGTCTCGTAGCGTCGATCCGTCGACCTGCATTCTCGCTGCATGAAATCGGCCCCTTCGGGCGTCTCGTAATGTGGATGGCTGCTGGAGGAGTGTCGATGCGAGATCCCATCGAGGTGGAGTTCGACGAGGGCTTCTCGGTGGAACGTGTCGGCGCCGGCCGCTCCTTCGAAGACGTGTACTCCGACCAGTTCCTGCCGATGGTTCGACTGGCCACCCTGATGTGCGGACGCCCCGAGGTCGCCCGCGACATCGTGCAGGACTCGTTCGTGAAGTTGCACATGAAGTGGGCGGGAGTCGAGCACCCGTGCGCCTACCTGCGCAGCAGCGTGGTCAACGGCTGCCGGTCGCGGGCTCGTTGGGAGCGTCGACGGCAGGGACGGGCGAATGCCCGCGAGCAGTCGACCGAGCAGTCACCGGACGAGCTGTTCGACGTGCTGAGCACGCTTCCGAGCCGGCAGCGCGCGGCGATCGTCCTGAAGTACTACGAGCAGCGAACCGAGAACGAGATCGCAGCGATCCTCGGATGTCGACCGGGCACCGTCGGTTCGCTCGTCTCTCGCGGGCTGACGTCGCTGCGGAGTGCGCTCGGTGACGGAGGTGCATCATGAACTTCGAGGACGAACTCGAGCAGCGACTCGGGGAGACGGCCAATCGGATCGAGTCCTCGCCCGATCTCTCGTGGGTGGAGACGGAGGCGGGCCGGCGGCACAAGCGACAGCGGCGCAGCCCGGCAGCTCTGGGCGCACTCGCCGTCGTCGCTCTCGGGCTCGCCGGAACGGCGTACCTCGTGGGCGGGTCGGCCGCCGTCGACGACTCGGCGTCCGACGATCCGCCGTCCACCGACGCTGTGGAATCGGCGGATGCTGCCGGGTCGACCGGAGGTGCCGCCGACACGCAATCCCCATCGGCCCCCGAGTCGGTGGATCCGGCCACCCCGTTCCTCGAGCGCACGGTCGAGATCTATCGCCGGGACATCGGAGATCGGCAGATCGTCGTCCGCCGGAGCGATCTGTCGTGGGCCGAACTGTTCGACCTCGCGTGGCGCGCCCCCACGGGGACCGCCGAGCTGTGCATGGGTGACCGTGCCATCTTCATCGGCGACCCTGCGGCACGGGGCGGGTACGGGGGTTCGGCGTGGACACCGATCGAGGTGTTCGACCAGTACGAGGGCGAGGTCACGGTGGACCAGGGCGTCGGCGGACTTGCCGTGGTACGAACGTCCGGCGCAGCCGACCAGGTGGCGGTCGTGGTCGGCGACACCGAGTTCGACCGGGCGGCGTTCGTCGACGGCCTTGCCGTGTTGGACCTCGGCGACACCTGGGGCCGACCGGATCCCGAGTCGCCGTCGCTCGTGCTGTTCAGCGGCGGGGTCGGTGGCGATCCGCTGCCGCTCACGTCTGCCTTCGGTCGCCCGGTCGCGGAGTACGAACGCGAGTGCACACCGGGTCCGTTCCCGCAGCTGCCGTTGCCGGCGCCAGGAGAGCAACCGAGCGACCCCGCTTCGGCCGAGGCCGAGATCCTCGCCGTCTACGAACGGGCGCTCGATCGGAGTGTTCCGCTCTCCGCTGACGACCCGGCCGCCGTCGACGACCTGACCGGTCTGGAGGATGCGGTCGCCGAGGTCGACGCCGGGGAGATGGCGGAGGTTGCGGCAAGTGCGGAGCACGCCGTCGACGAGATGGTCTTCACCTCGCCGGACGAGGCGTGGTTCCGGTACACGATCTCCACCACGGTCGGCGAGTTCGGTGGTCGGTTCGGCATCGCTCGCTTCGACGGATCCAGCTGGAAGATCACCCGTGACACGATCTGCCAGGACCTCGCCATGGCGGGCGGGACGTGCGTCCCACCCTCGTCGACGATCGAACCGCCCGAGCCGGAGTATTGGCCAGAGGTGATCGCCGCATACGAGCGGACATCGGCGTTGTACTGGTCGTCGTGGGACTGCCTGCCGCACCCGTTCGGACCGGGCCCCTGCGACGACGTCGACACCGTCCCACAGGTGACCGCCGTCATCGTCGACGGCGACTGAGGGCGAGCGGAAGGGGCTGTGCCCCGACCGAGCCCCAGAGAAGTGGTCGAGACCGGCGTCGATCCGGTGACCCCACGCTTTTCAGGCGTGTGCTCTGCCAACTGAGCTACTCGACCGTGAGTTGTTGCGATGGTTGTCGCCAACCTGGTTGTCCGACAGAAAAGCCACCCGCCGTCCTGCGACGACGAGTGGCCCCCTGCTGCGGTCCCGACGGGACTTGAACCCGCGACCTCCGGCTTGACAGGCCGGCGTGAACTCCAGACTTCACCACGGGACCATGTGATTTCTTCGTGTGGCAGGCGCCGAAGCGCCCTATGTGACGCAGTTGCGTCGCACCCCCAACGGGATTCGAACCCGTGCCGCCACCTTGAAAGGGTGGTGTCCTAGGCCACTAGACGATGGGGGCCTGAAGGCAATGGCCTCTTCTCGTTGAGAGCGACCTGAATCTAGCAGCCACCCTCGCGCAATCCACCAGAGATCTCCATGGACCGGCACGGAACGCCGGCGATGACCGTCGGCGGTTCAGGCCGCCTCGGCCACACCGGTGGTGTCGGTGCGTGCGTCGACGGTGAACGGATCGCGGTCGGTCCGTCCGGCGCGGGCCCGGAGATCGGCCGGCACCACGGGAAGCAGCATGCCGTAGGGCGCTGCGTTGTAGAGGTGATGGATCCGATGGGCGTCGGCGAGACGGTCGAGCACGGCGATCCGGCGGCCGCCGAAACGGCCGAGACGACGGTGGATGTATCCGTCGTGGACGAGGGCGTAGGCGATGCCGTAGAGGGTGACACCCACACCGGCTGGGACCAGTGCCGCCAGCCGATCGACGTTGAAGCCGGCCCACAGGCCGAGCATCACGACGGATGCGAACATCACCGGAAACCAGTCGTTGCGCTCCCAGCGCCTGCCGGATGCCGGCCGGTGGTGGCTGCGGTGCAGCCACTCCCCGAATCCGTGCATCACCCAGCGATGCGTGGCTGCGGTGACCGGCTCCATGGCGACGAAGGCCACCAGCACGATGATCGCGAACGCCGACGAGGACACGCCCTTCAGACTATCTGCGGCGGTCTGTCGACGTCCCGACCGGCGCGCTCATGCGTGGGCGTAGCCCGCGAGCGCCTCGTCGAGCGGTGCTTCGACCACACCGTGCTCGCGGGCGACGGCGTCGAGCCACTCGGGGCGGAACACGCTCGACACGGTGATCGGCCGGTCGAGATCCGATCCCGCCAGCGCCAGCCGCACGAACTGGGTGGCGTAGTCGGGCGGCCGGAGATCACGGCCGAGCTCCACGAGCGCATACGGGTCGGGCGACGCCGTCGTCGCCGGCGGCAGCGAGAAGAAGCTCTGCGACGTCGGTCCGGTCGGGCCCCCGGCGAGCCCGGGCCCGTCGGTGAGCACGGTGCCGTGCACCTGGGCGGCTCGTGCGCCTGCGAGCTGCAGCGCGATGTAGGCCCCGAGGCCTCGGCCGAGCACGGTGATCGTCCGGCTGGAGTCGTCGCCGGTGAGCGCAGCGAGTGCGGCGTCGGCGTCGCCGAGCAGCAGCTCCGCCGTGTAGCCGCCGCCACGCGGGATCGTGGAGCCACCGTGGCCCGTGAAGTCGAGTGCGGCGACCGGTCCGGGCCAGGTGGCGGCCCAGGTCGGCACCGCCGCAGGGGAGGCCTCGCCCAGCCCGTGGAGGATCAGCAGCGGACGGGTGGTGGCGGTGGGACCGTCGCCGGTGTCGCGGAGGTGGTGGAGTGCCAACTCGACCTTGCCGTGGCGCAACAGGGTGGTCACGCCGCACCGCCGATGAAGTCGAGGACGAGCGAGCTCACGAGGTCGGGCTGCTCGATGTGGACGAAGTGACCGACGTCGTCGAGGATCTCGCAACGGCCGTCGGCCGGGAGGTACGGCAGCACCTTGTCGGGTGGCGTCCCCCAGCCCATCTCCTCCATCTCCCGGCCCAGGATGCCGAGGAACGGCATCGGGAGACCGGGCATCCGCATCAGGGTCCATTCGGGACGCCACGGCCCGAAGCCGCCGAAGCGCATCGACGGGTCGATCTTCCAACGCCAGCCGTCGTCGCTCTCGAAGCCGCCCACGGTGACCAGCCGCCGCAGCCACTCGACGGGAAGCCGGGGGTTCATCCGGCCGCGCCGGGCGGCGAGTTCGTCGATCGTGCCGGGCTTGCGGCGGGCCGTGGCGGTGCGGCGCCGGTGGTCGAGCCAGCCGGCGATCTCGTCGGCGAGCATCCGCGTGCGCTCGTGCTCGGCGACGTCGGGAATCCTGCGGTTGAACGGGATCCCGTCCATGTTCACCAGATGGGTGAAACGGAACGGCTGGGCGTCGGCGAGCTGCGTCATCAGTGCGCCGCCCTTGGAATGTCCCACCACCGGCAGCGGCCGGCCCGGGCTGGCATGGTCGAACACCGTGAGGGCGTCGCGCATGTCG
>Ga0102928_1001119_pt1 | contig 17161 bp, 17 predicted proteins | sample SalPonR1_B_D1_MG_FD_78504 | JGI IMG/M metagenome (GOLD analysis project Ga0102928, IMG submission 78504) | Salt pond soil microbial communities from South San Francisco under conditions of wetland restoration - Salt Pond MetaG R1_B_D1_MG | ecosystem: Environmental > Aquatic > Marine > Intertidal...
AGCACGGGTATCGACAACTGGACCACCCGCCAGCCGCTGGGCGTAGTCGCCGGCGTCACACCTTTCAACTTCCCTGTCATGGTACCGATGTGGATGTTCCCGGTGGCTATTGCTGCGGGCAACACCTTTGTTCTGAAGCCAAGCCCGCTGGACCCGAGCGCCTCCCTGATGATTGCCGACCTGCTGAAACAGGCTGGCCTGCCCGATGGCGTATTCAATGTGGTCCAGGGTGACAAGGACGCGGTGAACGCCCTGATCGAGCACCCGGATGTCCAGGCCCTGAGTTTTGTCGGCTCCACACCAATCGCCAACCTGCTCTACGAGAAAGGCGCAAAACACGGCAAGCGCATACAGGCCCTTGGCGGGGCCAAGAACCACATGGTGGTGATGCCCGATGCCGATCTGGACAAAGCCGTAGACGCCCTGATCGGCGCGGCTTATGGCAGCGCTGGCGAGCGCTGCATGGCCATCAGTGTGGCAGTACTGGTTGGGGATGTTGCGGACAAGATTATGCCCCGGTTGGCCGAACGGGCCCGCACCCTGCAAGTGAAGAACGGTGAACAGCTGGATGCCGAGATGGGACCGATCGTTACCGCCGCCGCACATCAGCGTATTACCGGCTACATTGACAAGGGTGTGGCCGAAGGTGCCGAACTGTTGGTCGATGGCCGCGAGTTTGATGCATCGACCACCGGCGAAGGCTGTGCCGAAGGTTTCTGGATGGGCGGTTCACTGTTCGATCACGTCACGCCCGACATGACGATCTATAAAGAAGAAATCTTCGGCCCCGTTCTGGCCTGCGTTCGGGTGCCGGACATTGCCACCGCCATCCGTCTGATCAATGATCACGAATTTGGCAACGGCGTCAGCTGCTTTACCGAAAGCGGCACCGTCGCCCGGGAATTCGGCCGCAGAATTCAGGTGGGCATGGTCGGGATTAACGTTCCCATTCCCGTCCCCATGGCGTGGCACGGCTTTGGCGGCTGGAAACGCTCCATGTTCGGCGACACCCACGCCTATGGCGAGGAAGGCGTGAAGTTCTACACCCGCCAGAAATCCATCATGCAGCGCTGGTCTGATTCCATTGATGCCGGCGCTGAATTTGTTATGCCAACAGCCAAGTAACAACGGAACCAGCTGCGGAGAAAGCGCCATGTCCGACAACAAAAACGCGACGGGACAGCAGGAATTCGACTATATCGTGGTAGGCGCCGGCACCGCCGGCTGCCTGCTCGCCAACCGCCTGAGCAAAAACCCCGACAACCGGGTACTGCTCATTGAGGCCGGTGGGAGGGACAACTACCACTGGATCCACATCCCAGTGGGTTATCTGTACTGCATCGACAACCCACGCACCGACTGGCGCTTCCGCACCGAGCCGGACCCCGGGCTGAATGGCCGTTCCCTGATTTATCCCCGGGGCAAGACCCTGGGCGGCTGCTCCAGCATTAACGGTATGCTATACATCCGCGGCCAGGCCCGGGATTATGACCAGTGGTCCGACATCACCGGTGAAAGCGACTGGAGCTGGGACAACTGCCTGCCAGACTTCATGCGCCACGAGGACCACTACCGTCTGGACGACGGCGGCGATGCCGACCCGGAGCACCACAAGTACCACGGCCACGGCGGTGAGTGGCGGATCGAGCACCAGCGTCTGAAATGGAAGGTTCTGGAAGACTTCGCAACGGCCTGTGTTGAGGCGGGCATTCCGCGAACGCGGGATTTCAATCGCGGAGACAACGAGGGCGTGGACTATTTCGAGGTAAACCAGCGCTCCGGCTGGCGCTGGAACACCTCCAAAGCCTTTCTGCGGGAAGCAGAAAAACGCGCCAACCTGACGCTCTGGCACTCCACTCACGTGCTCGGTCTGGAAACGGAAATCTCTGATACCGGCCCCCGTTGCACGGGTGTGCGCGTGGAACGGCCCGGTGAAGGCAAGGTCACGGCGAGGGCGAAGCGGGAAGTCATCCTCTCTGCCGGCGCCATTGGCTCACCGCAACTATTGCAGCTCTCCGGCATCGGTCCCGCCGATCTTCTGAAAGAGCACGGCATTGATGTGGTTGCCGACCTGCCGGGCGTGGGTGAGAACCTTCAGGACCATCTGCAGATCCGCTCCGTGTACAAGGTGAAGGGTGTCACCACTCTGAATACGATGGCCAATTCGCTGATTGGCAAGGCCCGTATTGGTCTGGAGTACCTGCTCACCCGCTCCGGCCCCATGAGCATGGCGCCCTCACAGCTGTGTCTGTTCACCCGCAGCTCCGAGGAGTACAAGCACGCCAATATTGAATACCACGTTCAACCCCTGAGCCTGGACGCCTTCGGCCAACCGCTGCACAACTTCCCGGCCATCACTGCCAGTGTCTGCAACCTGAACCCCACCAGCCGTGGCACGGTGCACATCCGCAGTAACGATCCAAAGCAGGCACCGGCCATCTCCCCCAATTACCTGAGCACTCCGGAAGATCGGAAAGTAGCCGCGGATTCATTGAGAGTGACCCGGCTTATCGCAAACCAGCCGGCGTTTCAGCAGTACCAGCCGGAGGAATTCAAGCCCGGCCTCGAGTACCAGACCGACGACGAACTCACCAAGCTTGCCGGGGATATTGGTACCACGATCTTTCATCCCGTGGGCACCACCCGGATGGGCCGGGCAGATGATGAACAGGCCGTAGTCGATCCGCACCTGAGGGTTCGGGGCGTTGCAGGTCTGCGGGTGGTGGATGCAGGCGTGATGCCTACCATCACCAGCGGCAATACCAATTCGCCTACCCTGATGATTGCCGAGAAAGCCGCCCGCTGGATTCTCGCCGGTGATTGAGCATTGAACTGGTTGCAGTTTCCAGGTTTTTACGTGCGGGCAGGCTGCTAGAATCGGCAGCCTGTTTCATTTGCAAAGGACGGATCCACCATGACGCTTGCCACCTGGTTGGCTGTTGTCACTATCTGTATTCTCGGAGCCATGTCACCCGGCCCGTCGCTGGCACTGGTGCTCAAGCAGACGCTTACCGGCGGTCGCCGCAACGGCGTGATCACCGCCCTTGCCCACGGCATCGGTGTCGGCATCTATGCCTTCCTGAGCATCCTCGGGCTGGCCGCCATCATTACCGCCTCGCCGACGGCCTTTTCAGTCCTCCAATGGGGCGGCGCCCTTTACCTGGCCTGGCTGGGGGTGAAAGGACTGATGGCAAAGCGGCAGTCGGATGACGAACTGCCCGAGCCGCCCACCACCAAAAGTGCAGCCCGCGACGGTTTTCTGATCGCCTTCTTCAACCCGAAAATCGCCGTCTTCTTCCTGGCTCTGTTCAGCCAGGTAGTGGGCACCGACACCAGCCTGATGGCCAAATTCGGCTACGCGGCAACGGCCCTGGTTATCGATACCAGCTGGTATCTGATCGTCGCCTGGCTGTTCTCCAACCCGAAATGGCTGACCCTGCTCAGGCAGAAAGCTGTCTGGTTCGAGCGTATCTTTGGCGCCATTCTCCTGGGCCTGGCCGGTCGGCTGGTTGTCGGCATTCTGAACGGCAAATAACAGGCTCACTCCGCCAGCTGGACGATCTCATCGTATTGGCGAGTCTGAACCACCTGCTCGGCCACTGGTTCAGACGCCAGACGACAGACCTCATTGACCATGGCACTGGCCACTGTTTGCGCCTCGATGCCGCGGTACTTGTCCAGAGGGCCAATCAGCAGACGGTTGACCAGCGGCATCGCCTTGATGCCCAGGGCCTCGGCGGTGCGCTGTTCTTTCCGGTCGCCCAGTAAAAGACTAGGGTGATAGATAGACAGATAGGGATAGCCCAGATCTTTCAAGGCATCTTCAAGCTCGCCCTTTACCCGATTATAGAAAATGGTCGACGAAGATGAGGCACCGATGGCAGACATCAGGATAAAAGCCCGCACCTCATGGGAGCGTCCCAGCTCCGCCGCTTTCAGGGGATACCCCAGATCCACCTTCCGAAACTGATCCTGTGAGCCGGCCTTTTTGATGGTAGTTCCCAGGCAGCAGACGATGACATCAACATCGAACAGCTCGGCGTGATCCTCAAGTCTATCGAAATCGACCTCATGCTGGAGCAGCTTGTCATGCAGAGTCGGCAGCTTGTGTCGTACCAGTGCCACCACCTGCGAAACCTCATCCCTGCCCAGCAAACCCTGCAGCACCTTGCCACCGGTCAAACCGGTAGCGCCCAGCAACATCACCCTCATAACAGTTTTTCCTTAAAGAACTTACTTGTATCCTACCAAAGACCCGCCATTAACGCTGACTGGATGGCGTGAATCTCCACCACGGGCGATACTGTCCATCGAATCAAAGCGCTACTGCATGAGTATCGGAGCCCTGATTGAGAACGTTGGCATTTACCGTCCTGATTGTTACCTTCCTGACCGGCTGCCAGGAATCTCCCACTGGTCGGAACCGGTTGGCCCTGGTTCCCGACGCTGTTCTGGCGGACATGGGTCAGGACAGCTTCGAGAAGATGAAGCAGCAGAACCCGGTGATCAAAAGGCCAGACGTCAACCGCCTTGTACAATGCATTACAGAGGCACTGGTCAGTGCGGCTCAAGCAGAATATCCGGAGGCACCTATGCCCCAATCCTGGGAGGTTGCCGTCTTCGACAACTCCACTCCTAACGCTTTTGCCCTGCCCGGAGGCAAAATCGGTGTGCATTCAGGACTATTGCAGCTCGCGGAAAACCAGTCGCAGATGGCAACGGTGATTGGCCACGAAATCGCTCACGTTCTTGCTGACCACGGTAATGAACGTTTAACCCAGCAACTGGGTCTGCAGGCAGGCATGCTGCTCGTCGGCCTGTTCACCGAAAGCGAAATTGCAGAAGACCAGATTCAGCAGGCCCTCGGCATTGGGGCCCAGCTGGGCATTACTCTTCCCTTCAGTCGTGCCCATGAGGAGGAAGCCGACCTGATGGGCCTGGACATCATGGCCCGGGCCGGTTTTGAACCGGAACAGAGCGTTCGCCTGTGGCAGAACATGGCCAAGGCATCCGGGGCACAGCCGCTGGAGTTTCTCTCCACCCACCCGAATCATGACACCCGCATTGCATCACTGAAGAGCCAGGTTGCTGCCGCACGCTCCGTGTTCGAGACCGTCCCGCCTGCCAGTTGCCAGATCTGATTCAGTCGCACTCACCGTATAATTGACTATCATCAAGTTAAGCGGCCAGTTAACGATTGAGGCAGATTCCATGGTGGAACGCTTGCCACACCCGGATGGTTTCCGGTTACTTCTCACCCCAAACCGCTCCCTGAGCTGGCAAGGCAATGTCAGGATCTGGGCCGCTCTGTTTATCGTTTCAGCCCTGATTGCAACGGGGTTCAGCCTGGCCGGTGCCTGGGTCATTATCCCGTTTGCCGGGCTGGAGCTTATCGCGCTTGCCTGCGGCATCTACCTTACGTCCAGGTCGTGCCAACGACAGGAGGTTCTGTTCATCAGCAATGACGATATTCGTCTGGAGAAGGGCAGAAAGCGCAAGCAGGCGGAATGGACGCTGCCGGCCCGCTATGCACGACTTCAGGTCCACTCACCGCCCCACCCGTTCACGCCCGCCAAATTGTGCCTGGCCCATCGGGATACCGAAGTCTCGATTGGCGGTTTTCTGAACATTGAAGACACCGAGAAGCTCATCGGCATGCTCGAACAAAAAGGACTGCTGATTGAACGCAAAGAGCCCGATCCGAAGATCGGGCTCTGGTTCTGAAACCTGCTCGCTACTTGAGTGGAGGAGTCTGCTTGCGGGCCAGGACATAATAGACAAGAAGGGCAACACCGCAGGCGATCATCACCCAGCCTGCCCCCTCGGCCATCTGCGTGTCTCCGCTGCCCAAGCCGATCAGCACCACAATACCGATGATGATGCTGTACATTGCTGACAGAAAGAGAATGATCAGGCTCTTGCGTGGCTCTTTCTTAATAACCGTTTTCGGATCTTCCATAGTCCATCCTCCCATTCGGTCTATGAGCGGGCAGGAGGAAATCTGACCTGCCGTTTTGAAACGCTCTACCGGGGAGTGTAGATCATATTTGGACCATAAACGGATTTCACTGATAGCAAATACCACTTATCTCCGGCCCGGATCAGGGCCGGTTCACTCGTAGCTGGAAGCAATCCGGTCGATCTCCCCGGCTGCACGGGCTTCATCCAGTGCCTGCTGGAGATCTTCAATGACGGCCGGATCAGTGTTAGTGCTGAACGCCAGGTACATGGGCGTTTCCCGGAATACCAGCACCGGTTGCAGACCGGTAATTCCGTGCTCTTCTTCAGCCATCAGGGGGCCTACCAGACCATCGGTTACCCAAAGATCCGCCTGGCCCAGGGTAAGGCGGCGGGTATTCACATCACCGGACATACCCATGATCACGTTAAAGCCCTGATCGACCAGATAGTCGGACATCACATCGCCCTTATAGCCGGCAATTCTCAGGTCTTTGGCATCTTCCAGTGAATTCAGGGTGATGTCGGAGTCCGGCGCCGCGAACAGGGTCCACTTGATGGATGCCAGAGGGCCAACCCACTGGAACTGATCTTCCCGCTCATCGGTGCGGGCAGTACAGAAAAGGCCGTGGTTTTCCCTGTCCTGAACCCAGTTATAGGCGTAACTCCAGTCCCGCATCTTCATCACATAGTCATAGTCGACCCTGGAAAGCATGGCTTTGACCATATCCGCACAGATGCCGCTAATGTCTTCCTCGTTATGGGCAAATCCTTTTCCGGTTTCAGACGCATTATAGGGAGGGTAGTTTTCGGTGAAGATATACAAGCGCTCGGCCGCAAGAGCCTGCTGGCCAATGGCCGACAGGGTCAACGCGATGATGCCGGTTTTAATGCCTTTAATTACCTTCGAGGAGACCGATGCAGTTTCTGTGGGCATTCTCTAGTCCTTTTCGACGATTCAGCTGGAACGGGAGTCAGGCGGCCGCAACAAACGGCCAGAAACCAGGGACATGGTTGCAAAAGCGACACTCTGGCACTTAATGTCAGCCATTGTGGTTGATTATGCCAGCAAAGCCCATGATTGCGCTTCCTGGCGGAAAAGTCAGTGACAAAACGTATCTGAAAACCCGCCACTGATTCAGGCAGTGCCAGGAATACCGTCGCCGCCGTCACCACCGGCGGCGGTACCGACGACCGCCGGACCGATAACACGGAGGCTGCCATGCTTACAGACTACGTTGAGAGGGGTTTGGGAGACCACATCACCGTCGGCAGTTACCGTTTTCGGTTTACCGGTGTGCACCAGACAACGCTGGCTTTTGATATGGACCAGGGTGCTGGTGCGCCGCGGCGCCCGCCTGTTCAGGCGAACCATCACAAAGGTGAACAATAGCTGAAGCATCGGGCGTGGCCGGACGGCAATGATATCCAACTGGCCATCGCTGGCTGATGCCTCGGGAATCTCGTTGCCGCCACCGAAAAAAGCGCCACTGGCGACAGCAATGGATAGCCAGCGTCCCTTCACGACGCCCCGGTCACATCGAATGGTTGCTCTGAAACCTCGCTTTGCATTCAACCAACGCAACAATTCGACAAGGTAGCTGAAACGCCCCAGGATTTTCTTCTCAGTCCCCCGGGACTGGCGCGCAGGTAAGGTACCCATGCCAACATGGGCGACATTCAGAAAAACGCCATCGCCATAGTCTGCCACATCAACCGTTTGCGTAGTGCCCCTGGCAATCAGCTCGCACAGGGCTTCCGGCTGGTTTGGAAGCCCGAGATTCCTTGAAAAGTCGTTCGCCGTACCAGAGGGCAGAATGGCCAGCGTGGCGCCTTTTTCCCGGCAGATTTCGGCAGCCCGGTTCACCGAGCCATCGCCGCCCGCAACGATAACCGTGTCGCAGACGCCCAGATTCCCGGTCCAGTCGACCTCTTCAAAGTCGCGACACAGGGGATCATGGATACCCGCGGATGCCAGATGGTCCAGCCAGAAGTCCCGGCCCCGCTCGCCATCACCTGCTCTGGAATTGGAAATCAGCCAATAGGTCATTGCGCTTGTCTCTGCTCCCCCGCTCCAGCACAATTCTGGCAGCCATTCCCTCACAATAATGAACAACAAGGCAAGCAACATGGATTTTGTCAGAACCCCGGAAACACGGTTTGATCGATTGCTGGATTACCCGTTTGACCCCCATTATCTGGAGGTGGACGGTCTGCGAATGCATTACGTGGATGAGGGCCCCACCGAGGCAAACCCCATCCTGATGATGCATGGAGAGCCCTCGTGGTCCTACCTGTACCGCCACATGATCCCCGTATGCGCGGCGGCCGGACACAGGGTTGTGGCACCGGACCTGATCGGTTTCGGCAAATCCGACAAACCAACGGCTATCGATGACTATTCCTACCAGCAGCACATGGACTGGATGCAGTCGTTCCTCGATCAGCTCGGACTCACCAACATCACTCTGGTATGCCAGGATTGGGGCTCATTACTGGGGCTGCGGCTGGCAGCAGAGAATCCCGACCGGTTCCGCGCCATTGTGGTGGGCAATGGCATGCTGCCTACCGGCGACCAGAAAGCGCCACCGGCGTTCAAGATCTGGAAAAACTTCGCTCTGCACAGCCCCTGGTTCCCCATTGCGCGGATTATCAACACTGGCTCTTTCCGCAAGCTGGGTCCCGATGAAATGCGCGCCTATGATGCGCCCTTCCCGGGCAAGAAATACAAGGCCGGCGCCCGGGCCTTTCCCCGTCTGGTGCCAATGCAGCCCAACGACCCGGCCAGCGAGGCCAATCGGAACGCCTGGAAAGAACTTGAACGATGGGAAAAACCGTTTCTGACCACTTTCAGCAACGGTGATCCGATTACCCGGGGCGGGGATGAGTATATGCAGAAGCGGATCCCGGGAGCCAAAGACCAGCCCCACGTAACCCTCAAGGGTGGCCATTTTCTCCAGGAGGATTCGCCCGTGCCCTTTGCCCAGGCCATCAATCGCCTGCTCGCCACCCTCGCCTGAGTATTTCAGTCCAGGAGGCTGCAGCCTCAGTCCTGGCCTACCGCCACCCTGGGTCGGTAGTGCCAGGATGACCAGCTATAAAGGCCCAGAGCGATCCAGATCACAACAAAACTGGTCAGCTGGATATCGCTCAGCGGTTCCCCGAAAACCAGCAGGGCAATAAAAAACTGCAGTGTGGGGTTGATGTACATCAGGAACCCCACGGTTGCCAACCGCAGGCGCCGGGCCGCACCGGCAAACAGAAGCAACGGGATGGCCGTCACGATCCCGCTGGCCATCAGCAAAGCACCAAGGTAAGCGCTATCGCCAAAGTGGGACATGCCCTCCGTGGCAAGCCAACCAAAGGTAAGCAGGCCGACCGGAAGCAGCAACATGGTCTCGACGAACAGCCCGGACAGCCCATCCAGCATGACCTGTTTTCGAACCAGGCCGTAGGTGCCAAAACTGATGGCCAGAGCCAGAGAAATCCAGGGCAGCTCACCGAGTATCACCAACTGGATCAGGATACCGATGCCGGCAAGCACGACGGCCGCCATCTGCCATGGTCCCATACGTTCACGAAGCACCAGCATCCCGAGCGCCACATTCACCAGCGGCGTCAGGAAATAGCCAAGGCTGGCCTGGAGAACATGGCGGGTTTCCACGGAATAAATGTAGATGCCCCAGTTGGCGGCAATGAGCAACGCACAGGCAAGCACCCGCCAGAGCTGGGATGGATTTGCCAACGCCGCCCGAACCGCAGGCCACCGCCGCAAGCCAGTGATGACCAGGGCCAGAAACACACAGGACCAGATAATCCGGTGAATCAGGATCTCGAACGCCGGCACGCCCTCAAACAGGGCAAAGAAAAGTGGAAAGCAGCCCCAGATGGTATAGGCGCTCAAGCCATACCAGACGCCCTTGGTCACTTCCGTCATGTGTTAACCACCCCTGGGAACAGTTTTTTAAGCCGGTTTTTTCTGGGTAACCACCAACGCCACACCCACGATGGCAATCAGACCACCCGTCATGGCCAGCCCACCGAGGCGCTCATCAAACAGCAGGTACGCCTCCAGTGCAGTGACCGGTGGCACCAGGTAGAACAGGCTGGCGACCTGGGAAGCCGCACCCTGGCGGATCAGCCACATCAACAGCAGGACGGCACCAGTGGATAAGCCGATAACAAGCCAGGCCATGGACAACTGCAGTTGCAGGCTCCACTCGACCTCCCGGGTTTCCAGGGCAAAGGCTCCAATGGCAAACAAGACCGCCGCTGCCGAAAACTGAATTAACGTGCCAGCAACCAGATCCGCGCTGGCGCCGTAGCGTTTCTGGTAGACGGTGCCCATTGATATGCCGGCAAGTGCAAAAACGGCCCAGAGCAGGCTCCAGGGTGAGAACATTGAGTCAGAGCCGTTGACTCCGAATTTTTCAAGAAGCACCAGCGCAACACCGATGAGGCCGAGGGCGAGCCCGGCCCATTGGCGACCACTGACGGACTCCTTGAGGAAAGCAACAGCCGCAGCTGCGGTTACAAGCGGCTGCAAGCCAACGATCAGGGAAACAATCCCGGACGCCATGCCGTCCTGAATCGCGTAGTAAACGCCACCCAGGTAGCAGCCATGCACCAGCATGCCGGTGACCGCAAGATGTCCGGCACCGCGCCAGCCCGGCCAACGGGTTTTCATAACCCAGGCCAGGGCCCCCAGCACCACCAGTGTCAGCAGCATGCGAATCAGCAGCAGCGTAAACGGCTCCGCAAACGGCAGGCCGTACTTGGCGCCGATAAAGCCGGTACTCCACAGCCAGACAAACAGCGCGGGCACGAAGAACGAGAAAAACAGTGAGCGCATGGACCTCAACCGGATTCGATGTATTTGTCAGTCAGCTTACTTTATAAGTTAGCAGGCAAACAAAACAGATACAGAAAACCGGTTTCACAACCAGTACAGTTTTCAGGCTTCCGTGTCCGGCAGCCTCACCTCGATGTGCGGTTCGTCTTGGTGCCACCGTCCCTCCCAGGTCACTTCCGGCGCCTCACCGGGCCGAGGCGTAATGGTGATGGAAATGCTTCCGAAGCTGGTCGGTGCCGGCCCAAAGCGGATTGGTTTGTCCTGTTCCAGCCAGCGCGGGGGAATACCGGAACAGAGAATCAGGCCTTCGCCCTCCTCCCGAACAAAGCAGTTGCGAACCATCAACACCCATTCGGCAGAAGCCCAGACATGGTGACCATCGCCCATGCACCCGCCACCGGTCGCCGGATGGATCGCTTCGGGCCACTGGCCGGTGGGTGATGCCAGGCCGGCAACCGCATCCACCAGTTGGAGGAATCGCGGATCACCGGCCCGCAGGAGCACCTGGGCCACATGCAGGGTCAGATAGGCATTGAGCCCGGAGTGGATCATGTCCTGATAAAACGCCCCTTTGACGAAGCATTTTTCGAGCAGGAACTCGACGCAGTCGAGCAATCTCGGATCATCCGGCTCGCACAACTGGGTGGGGTAACCTATGGCCAGGGAACCAATGGCGCCGGCATCCAGGCGACGGTAGGGCGAGGCTGGCATTCCCGGTCGCTTCAGGCGTTGTTCACAGCTTGCCAGACTGCGATCGATGGTCTGGCTGAACTCCCGCGCCCCGGCACCAAAATGTTCAGCCTTCTCGCGGTCGATGGGCCCGAACATTGCCTCGGCAGCCTCCAGACCCGCAACGCCCCAGAAGTCGTCCCAGTAGTAATAATCATTGGGCCCCAGGTGCTCGGCACTGAAGCCCGCGGGCAGCAGGCCGGCATGGGGCTGGTCAGTGTTGTCACTCAGGCGCTTGGTCTCGATCCAGCGAGCGCCCTTGCGCACAGGCTCCTGCCATTCACTGTGCAGGGGCCGGCCCGTGAGTTCATGGAAGCGCCGGAGAATCCAGAGCACTTCACCGTTGGCATCCCATTCCCCTTCCTGGGAACGGAAATAGCCATTCTTCAGCTGCCGTGCCGGAAACTGGTTCAGCGCCCGTTCGGCCCGGTCGGTAAGCCCGGTGCAGAGCAGTGCGTGGATGATGAACGCGGCATCGCGAAACCAGAAGCGCTTGTAGGTGTATGGCCCGGGGTATACATCCTCCGGCGAATGCAGCACCAGGGAATGAAGAGCTGCGTCGTACAGAAACTGCCAGGTTTCATCGGGGCACTCCAGCCTGGTATAACCTTCCAGGGCTCTGCCCCAGGCATCAGAACGGATGGTGGGCGCAGAATCGTCGGACAGCGGCACCCTTACCGTGAGTTCTGAATCCTCCCCTGCCTTGACCGTAAACAGGGCGGCGGCTGTAACCATACCGACATCGCACTGGCCTTCACTCTGGTCCTCCGTGTCCTGAAGGTGGATGCGGACATCGCCCTGGCGGTAGTCCGAGACATGGTGCCGCTCCGCCGGCCGGCTGAAAAACACCGCCGGCTTTCCGTCCACCGTCCAGGCATCGCGCTGGTCCGACAGACGAACCCGGTTGATGAAACTGACCCCTTCAGGATTGGCCGGGCGCAAGGCGAGCACCATTGAACCAGAGGTCTCTGCCCGCGCCGTCACAACCATCTCGCAAACCGGCCGGCCATTTTCGACCACTACCCGTGAACGGCTGGTCAGGGTCAGCCCGTCCAGCTCGGATTCCGTGACCACACTGGGGCCATCTGAAAACTCCTGGCGCTGGCTGGCCGTTTTGCTGCGCGAAGGCAACAGGCATCGGCCATCGTCTGCAAGCAGCCAGGCATCGAGCGACCAGCCGTCATGGAACGGCGTCAGCAACCCACGCGGATCGACAACCGGCAGTTCATCCACATCCGGCTGGCCAATGGCCGTCCAGTTACGGTTGCTCAGATTAATGTGGGTGATGGAGAACGCCCGGGGAATAAAGGAAACGTCCTGGGGATCAAACTGGCGCTCCACCCAATAAGGCCAGACCCAGTCCAGGTTGTGCTGGATGACCCGGCTGTTGATCAGGCCCCGGGCGTGAAACACCACGCCAGCCCTGAGCAGTTCGATGGGTTCCCCGACTTCCGAGGGCTGGGCAAAACTGTGCAGTTTGGCCAGAAGCGCGATCGGGTCCAGGAAACCGTGGCGATGGGCCACGCGCTTTACCAGATAACGCCAGGGCAGCCAGTTCATCCAGCTCATTGGTTTGCCTCCTGTTCTGTTGGTTCGGTCTCAACCTTGTATCGGGCCAATGCCCGCCGGGCGAGCCGGTTGAGAAACACCACCGCCAGCACGGTGCCCACGAAACCGGCACCATAAATGGCCCATTCCAGCGGTGTACGACTGGTTTCCCGCACCCCCAGGGTGGAGAGGTCGGCCGCAAGCGAGCCCAGGTACACGTTGTGAAGCGAAAAGGGAATTACGCCGAAAAAGGTGCCTGCGACAAAACCGCCGAACGAAAAATTGGTGAGGCCGAACAGGAAATTGGACAGTTTGCCCGGAAAGAAAGGGATCAGGCGGGTGAGCAGCACGATTTTCCAGCCATGGGGTGCCATTTCGTTGCTCACCACAGACAAGCGGGCCCGATTGCGGATATACACGTGGGCGTGCTCACCCAGAAAATGCCTGGCGATCAGAAAGGCAATGGCCGAGCCCAGGGTGGTACCCACTACCACGTACGCCGTGCCCTCCAACAACCCGAAGACAAAACCGGCGCCGGTAGTAAGTAGCACCCCCGGAAGCAGAAGCACCATGGCCAAGGCCATGATGCCAATAAACATGAAGGCCGCCCAGGCGCCCTGCTTATCAAACCAGCGCAGAAGTTCAACCACTTGCTGATGGACCCCGAACGCATAGAGCAGACCAACAATCAGCCCGACCCCGGCAATGCTGCCGCCCATCCAGAGGACAGGCGATTTCTTCCAGTTGCTCATGGCCTTACCCTAACGCGGGAAGACATGAGGTCTCAAAGGGCTGCCGGGCTTTTCCGCGGTTCAGGGACTGCTGAGAATCGACTGGAGTTTTTGAGTCAGCTCTACGGCCTCTGCGCCCAACGGAGTGAGATAACCGCCATCTTTCTGGGTGATCAGCCCCTTGGCATGAAGATTCTCAGCCGCCTTTACCGTTTCCGGTGCCGCGGAATGGGAATGCACCTTCAGGCCTTCCTGGGTCGAGGTGGAAGGGAACTGGCCCAGAAGATTGAGTTCCGCAAGGTGATCAACAGAGAATGGCATGGCATTTCCTCGTATTATTGTCTGGGTTTACATTCAGCATAGCCGATTCACACCATGAAGCTTTCCCGAATTCTCAGCAACCATAAAGACATCAGTCGAAAGCAGGCAAACTGGCTTATCGCCTCTGGCCGTGTGACAGTTAACGGGACAATCTGCACAGACGGTGCTGCTGAGATAGACCGGTTTGCGAGCGTAAAAATGGATGGCAGCACACTTCAGGCAGCTGAACCCGCCCACTACCTCATGCTCCACAAACCCGCGGGTTTCCTCAGCGCAACGTCCGATAACAACCATCGAACCGTGATGGATCTGATTACTCCGGACCTGCATCCGGACCTGCACATTGCCGGAAGGCTCGACCGCGCCAGCACCGGCCTGTTGATTCTCACCAATGATGGCCGCTGGTCACGCCAGCTCACCGAGCCTCGAATCAAGATCCCGAAAGTGTACCGGGTCGGCACCGCCTATCCGGTTTCTCCAGAGACCCCTCATCGATTCGCGGAAGGCATCTGGTTTGAATACGAGCAGCTGACCACATCGCCTGCGCACCTGGACATCCTCGGCCCCTGTGAAGCCAGAGTGACCATCTACGAAGGCCGGTACCATCAGGTCAAGCGCATGTTCCACGCCGTCGGCAATCGCGTGACTGCGCTGCATCGGGAACGAATGGGGAATATCCAGCTGGACCAAACCCTCGCTGTCGGCGAATACCGCACTCTCACTAGCGAAGAAATCAGCTTGATGCCTGATTGATCTGTCTCACAAAGCCTTCGCGAGCATAGGCTATGCTTGTAGGGCATTCTCACCAGAAACAGGGACGATTTACGGTAATGCCAAACCAGGCGAGCGATCTGTACCCGAGGCCACTACGTCATCTCAGCAGCTACCTCTCGGGGCTGGTGCAGGGAAAGCTCTGGCTGAAGGTATTGATTGGCATGTTCCTCGGATTGATTATCGGCACCTTGCTCGGTCCGTCCGTGGGACTCGTGAAACCGGAAACAGGCACGTTGATCGGGAACTGGCTGGCTTTCCCCGGGCAGTTGTTCCTGGCCACCATCCAGATGATTGTGATCCCACTGGTGATTGCCTCGGTGGTTCGCGGGCTTGCCGCCAGCGAAGACCTGGAACAGTTGCGCAAGCTCGGCCTGAGGGTCACCGGGTTCTTCGTGATCACCACTGCCATGGCGGCATCCATCGGTCTCTGGATCGGCGACCTGATCAACCCCGGCAGGATGATGACCGGGCTCGCCACTCCAATGGCAACGGCCGAAGACAGTGCGCCGGTTGCCAGCATGCCCGGTGTGGACGAACTTCCAAAGACCCTGATTGGTCTGTTACCCGGCAATCCCCTTGACGCCATGGTTGAAGGCCAGATGCTCCAGGTAGTGATCTTCTCCATCATTGTCGGCATTGCCCTGGTGAGCATGGCTCCGGAAAAGTCACGGCCAATGCTGGATCTGCTCGACTCACTCCAGCAAATCTGCATGACGGTCGTGCGTTGGGCCATGCGTCTTGCCCCGATTGCCGTGTTTGGCCTCATGGCCCAACTGACAACCACACTCGGATTCCGGGCAATGCTCGGCATGGCATCCTACGTGGCAACCGTCATTGCCGGATTGATTGTGTTGCTGGGCGTTTACATGCTGATCCTGAAGCTGCTGGCAGGCCAATCCCCCGTCCGCTTCCTGAAAGATACTCGGGACGTGTTGCTGCTCGCCTTCTCCACATCCAGCTCGGCGGCTGTGATGCCACTCTCCATTCGTACTGCCGAAGACAAACTGGGTGTTCGGCCGTCGGTTTCCCAGTTCGTGATTCCGCTCGGTGCCACCATCAACATGAATGGCACGGCGCTGTATCAGGCGGTTGCCACCATCTTTCTGGCACAGGTCTACGGCATTGACCTCAGTATGGGCAGTATGGCTCTGGTAGTCGCCATGGCCGTCGGGGCGTCTATCGGCTCTCCTGCCACGCCCGGGGTAGGCATCGTCATTCTGGCCATGGTGTTGCAGACCGTGGGCATTCCGCCCAGCGGTATTGCGCTGATCATGGGCGTGGATCGGATTCTGGACATGTGCCGGACCGCTATCAACGTTACCGGCGATCTGGTCACTTGCCGTTTGATGGAGAACTGGTCGGGAAAGAGGCTGCCGTCCGAGCCGGTGCCCCAGGAAACCTCGTAATCAGACCCGTCGCGTCTGCTCAGATGCTCTCGGAGCGTTTATCTGCCCCCTGATCCAGCTCTTTCTCGGTGTCACTCCATTGCTCAGAGAGCGCTTCGTAGGCTTCGGAGAATCCCTTGCGGGCACGCTCCCATGCTGACGCGGAACTTTCTTTGAGCTCCTGATACCAGTTTTGAACACGAGCCCTCTGTTCTCGCAAAGACTCAAGACTCTTCTTTGCACGATCCCGGGCGGTATCACTCATGTCGTCCCAATTATCGGAGAGCTGTTGCTCAAGCTCATCGATACGTTGGTCCAGGGCAGACAGCGTTTTATTGATCGAATCCTCCGCCTGCTCTTTCTGGTCAGAACCGTACTCCTGAAGCGCCTCGCCCAACTCCCGGGTTTCCTGTTCAAGCGATTCCACAGAAGAATCCGGCGAGGAATCCTTCGATGACATTTCGGCCAGAGCAGCCCCTGAAAAGATTCCAACAAAAGTGATAGCAAGCGCGTAAGTCCAGTTCTTCATCGTTCAGCCCTCCAAACATATCCCTGGACTGTAGCAGCGAGGTCTGGCTGGATGCACCTTAACTAAACCTAATACTGGGGCTCACGGCTGTTCTGAAAAGAGGTTATCAACGACCGCCTCGCAGACCTGATCCTGGTTCAGGCCCGCCCCCTTCACCGTCAGATCCGCATACCGGGAATACAATTCAAACCGCTCTTCAAACAAGGCTTCCAGCGACTGATCCGGCCGCCGGGAAATGCCTCTCATACTGTGATCACCGATTCGTTCGATAACCAGATCCAGCGGAATGTCGAGAAACACCACGGTACCGTTGGTTTTGAGGTGTTCCATGGCT
>Ga0102928_1001120_pt1 | contig 17137 bp, 20 predicted proteins | sample SalPonR1_B_D1_MG_FD_78504 | JGI IMG/M metagenome (GOLD analysis project Ga0102928, IMG submission 78504) | Salt pond soil microbial communities from South San Francisco under conditions of wetland restoration - Salt Pond MetaG R1_B_D1_MG | ecosystem: Environmental > Aquatic > Marine > Intertidal...
AGTCCGTGCCAGCGTTGTTTGTGTAGTTTTTTTGCACTCTAGCACCGCTACCGCCGCCACCACCGCCTTGTATAGCATCACTGCCACCGCCACCTGCACCTGCACCGTATAAATCAGTATCCATATCCGTTGAGCCAATAGGAGCTGTAAATGTTGAATCTGCCGTGCTTCTAAAAAAATAAGAAGACAATACAGTTGCGGTCTGATTTAGTTTAATTGAATTAACCACATCATATAAGCTTGACGTTACAGATTGGGCCGGAACATAAGCAGTAGGGTTTAAATTTAATGGGTTTAATCCCCTTATCATCTGGTCAATGTTGTTTTTGCTTAATGCTTTATCAAACTGCGAAAACTCCCCCAAAACAACAGGACGCAAGCCTGCGCCATAACCGTTATAACCCAAATTAAAAAAAGGTGAAGTTAAGCCATCATGTGATCGTGTTAGACTGCCTTCTAAAGTTGTGTCAGAACCAAAAGTCCCTGCATACATTTTAAATGTTGTGCCGTCATAAGTTAGGGCAATCATTATATCGTCATATTTATCATAAGTAGTCGCTGGCGAAATAACGGAATAAGCGCCATTATCGCTAAAATATCTTGCCTGAAACTTATTATCTTCCATGTAGTCGATTGTAATAAATCTATTGCTAGAATTTGCCGAAAAAGCAACGCTTACACTGCTTGTATTAAAGTCCGTCGTTGGCCGTATCCATAGAACATAGGTAAAGTTTGAGCCTAAGCTATATTGTGTGTTAAAGCCTGACCTATATGCGTCTGATGGAGATACTGGTATAAATTGAATAGCCATTAAGTTGTCGTGTACTCCAAAGTTACCGCCACAACCTCAGCATCGCCTGTGGCCGTGTCGTTTGTTGCATCGTCTGCATCCCTTGAAAGTTTAATCCTTATGTAGTCATTAGCCGCCAAGGAATCATCATTGTTAAGTGTAATTGAAATTTCATCCAAATGGCCAGCCGTAGCCGGAACGCTCGCACTGTTTGAATTTGCCGTGTCATAGGAATCGGTGTCTATATTAGCCGAATCCCCATCGCTTACAGCCATAATCTGGCACTCAAATTCCACATTGCCAGTTGTGGCTGATGCCATAGCATATTGAACTTTCAAAAGCGGGGCACTTGCATAGTTTGCAGGCATACGAAAAGCCCATTGCATATATTCCTGCGTGGTGTCATCAAACAACACCTTTGCCGCGTTATTCGTATATATTATACCGGGTGGATTCGTGTCATCAAACTTGCCCGGTAATGGTAATATTATTGTTCCTGTTGCCATGCTTCACCTATTGCTTTTTAATGTATCTGACCTCATATCCGGCAAGGTCTTTATCTGTAATTTGTTGCCATCTGCATAGTACCACATTTCCATTTTGTTGCGCACTAAACTCACTCACATTAGACGGTAAAGCGGTCTTGCCGATCACGTCATGATTAAATTCATTAACCCATTCGCTTGGGAAATCAAACGTATTAACAGCTCTTACTCTCACGTCATAATCATCATTGTCGTTAACATCCCAAATGAATGCAAATAATTTGTCAGGCGGGAGAATAATAGACGGCTGCCATTCTGTTTGAGTGCTTGTTCTAAACTGCACCTCATAATTTTTAACAAACCCGTCTGCTGCGTCAAATGACACTTTAATCCGTGTAACAACAGTACCGTCTTTTTTAATAAAAAGCTGATCTGTTCCGCTTTCAATCGTAAGATTAGACACAGAACCTATATCAGTTACGTCGGGTAGTGTTGTGGTAACGGCAGGCTCTACATTCGTCTCATCGACGCTAGATGTAAAATCAAACACATTCTCATCTATTTCCTGCAAAGCTAACTGACAAACCATTGCACCATCTATAGAACTTAAAGACCAGTCTATTACTTCAAAGGTTTTATTTTCCCATCCAAACCTTTCATAAGTAAATTCTATCACATCACCAGCCTGAACGCGCATACCTGACAAATTTGTGGTTATTGAGCATGTAATTTCACGCCTATGTCTTTGCAGGGCAATCAGAGCAATGCGTTGTGCTGTGGATGCTCGTGATGTAAATGGCAAATCCAGATCTTCAAAAACTTCAATACTTTTGTCTTCCGTTACGAACGTTGATTTTGAAACAACAGGGTAATCAGTCGGTTGTGAGTCGTTTAATGGCGATACATATACACCCTTAACGGAGTTATATTTTTCACGCCGTGAACGCTTCGTCTGTGCCTTTATGCTATCTACAAGGTCATCTGGGTCAAATCCTATTGTCGGAGCATTCCACACACCCGCTATAGCCCTCCAAACGCCACCAATGTAAGTTACGCGCCCAGCCATAGAAGAAACCATGTCACTTAAAACTTGGGCAGGTGTAGTTTCCGTATCTATCACGCCATTACAAGTGTAACGCGGCTCAGCCTTTTTAGTAACTGTAATAGCACCACTTCCTGCACTTGTTATGTCTATATATGTTCCAGCCAAAGCATTAGCATAAGACGTGGCCAGTCTATATGTAGGCCCTGTTCCCGCCCTTTTGTCATCGTTGTATGTTGCATAAGGTATGACATAATAATCAGTGCTAGCGGATAAGCCACTTGGAACACTTCCGGACGATGCGATCTGTACTCTATCACCCATTTGAAATGGTAAGCGCGTATCTGTGCTTATAATCCAGTCATTTTCTTCATCAACTGTTGATACTGTGCTGTTAACATCTTCTACTGCTACAAACTCATCACACGAATTTGCGGCTGAATTAAATGAATCGTCAAAACTATCAGCGTTTAAGCCATAAAAATCATCAGAAAGATAATCACGAATACACAGAGCTGTGTTAGGTGTCCATTTTGTTGTTGCGTCTCTTGGATCATAAACTTTTTTACCCTTTATATCCGCTGATATGTTAGGAATGCCATTAGGAAACAATTCACGGTCATATTGTAGCCGTACATATAAATATGCAACGCCAGATAATTTACGGTCTGTTGTCCAGTCACTTACTTCTGATACAAGGTCACTATCCGCAACCTGTGTTGCAGTTCCTAAGTATTTTTTAATTTTTACAAAGGAGCTGCCGCTTTGATTATCTGTAATAAATGTTGTTGAATTTTGCGCTGTTACATTTAGTGTGGTTGTTGAACTTACAGCCTTTATTTTAAATGTATAATATGTTTTAGGTTGCTGACTTCCACCCGGCGGTGTCTGTGTGTATGTTTTTTCCAGACTTGCAGTAAAAAGCGTACCATAGTCATCGGATGCCTCTAAGGTGCTTATAAAATCACTTGCAGCGCTTGCGTATGTTGTTCCGTTTATCCTTACAGAACATTGCGGGTTTGATACACGGTCAATAGACTGAACGGTTGTTGTCGCAACTTTTCCTGCATAACGTCCAAATTTAATTAAGCCATTGGATGCAATATTTTCGTTTGTTATTGGAGTATTATCAAAATAAACCGTGTCTATTGCTTCTACTTCGTGAGTGGCCATCGGTATTACAAGGTGCAAGAATTTATTATTGTTTGTTGCCCCCGCAAAAACTAAAGGGCCAGATATTCTACGCTGACCATATACAACTTTCCGCGATGTAATGGCTTGCTTGAGTGTTTGCGAAAAACCGCTAGCATTTTGCGAAAAATCAAAACTAGGTGCTTTAGGCTTCGACAAACCGCCACCGATAAGAGTTAAGCCAAAAGAAACAGCACCAGCAGCAAAACCCGCAGCTAAACCTGTCAAACCTAAGAAGCCAACAGAATAAGCACCCGCGCCCGCTACAATAGATCCTATAAGTGCTGCACCAATCGCCATTAAATCCTCCAAGCCTTGCTGGCTTTTGAAATAGGAACCTCTAACATGCCTTTATTGGTAGCTGTTAAGAATGTACGCCCAGACAAGGATACAACGCCCATTAGATGGCCTTTGTCGTTCTCCCAGTACACAACATCACCGCGCTGTGCAAAATTAGGGCTAATTTCCTCATGACCATTTTCGCTTGCAAACTTTTGCCACGCTTCCAAAAGACCTCCCCCTGCGTAATCTTCTAACAGTGCGTTTGCCTGTTCATCTGTTGTATAATTACCTCTAAATGTTTCTGCTGGGTCTTTATCGGTCATAATCAACACAGCATCACTCATAAAAAGCGCACAATCATAAACGCCTGTGCGAAAGAGCTTGTTTCTGCATTTTTTTAAAAGCTGATTAAATTCTACGTGCCAGTTTTCCTTTTTCATCGCCCCCACCTTAATTCTTTATCTTGAAGAGTTACAACAAAATCAAACCCTTTGTCATTAGGGTAGTTTATTGCTTGATCTTGCGGTGTGTATAGCCTTTTACGCGCTCTTTGCAGACTAATAAGCTCGTTTTCTGCGCTAAGCGTGATCTGTGAATCTTCTCCACCTTCATCGAACTCCATGACGTCCATTTTGCCCTTAAAAACAAGATAAGGACTGGTAACAAGTGAGCCGTTTTCAATAGCACCAAGCCACACATTCGCATCTCGTCCGTTATAGTCCTCTGTTAAAGCTAAACTAATTAAGTCACCATTTACGCCTGATAATCTAAAATTAACACCTGACGCCTTTACACTCTGCGTCTCGGTTATTGTTGTCATTTCAAGCAATCTTCCTGAACCTGTGTAAACCTCACTGTCGTATGTTATTTCACCAGCGCCAGTCCAGAGCCTTAAAGCACCGCTATCAAACTCAAATTTAAACAGCAATACAGGCGTTAACGTGTCTGCTGTTACCTGTGTCACCATGCCGGATGTTAAATTACGCGCCATTATAACGGCTCCAGTGCTGTAAAGTTGACTTGATACACACTGCCATTTTGTATTGTAAATTGTTGTGTATTTTCTGCTAATCGCCATTGTCCTACAGCAGACGTATAAGTAACAGTATCACCATCAACAGGAGATATTCTAATATTAGGCCATATATCTAATGTTGCGTTACCCGATGCGTCACTAACAACGTTATTTAGGACCTTGTATAACCTAGCAGTGCTTAGGCTTCCGAGTTGGATATAATCGCCCGCCTTCATCACATCAACTGTCGATGAAGCAAATCCAGAAACATTCAATTCGTTACCCGTCTGCTCGTTACCGTTCACCGTAATAGTTGTGCTTACACTTCCTCTTGGATTCTCCGCATTGGGGTCGCCTAGCAAAAAGGTTCCTTGCCTGCCATTTAATTTGAGCAGAAAGGCATTGACCTCCTCAGCCTTGTCTCTGTTTACAATAGGAATACTAACATCACATTGCCACTGCTGCCCTGCGCCAACCTGCACTTGATCTGCGAATGTAAATGGGCTCTCTGTTCTTTGCACGGCAGAACGCGCGCGCAACGTAAATTGCGATATGCCTACAAGGCTAGACGGGTATAATATGGGGTATGTTATGGCCATTATGCACTCAAGTATTGTGGGTTACGTCTGTTAGCATTCTGAACTGCAGATAAGGCTCTTGTCTCAATGCTGCTGTTTACTTTTTGCAGAGCCATCATAATTCTTTGCTCAACGCCAGCTTCTGCGCCTCTAGCGTCAATATTGTAAACCGTATTCTGGCCCATTTTATTATTAGGAACAATATTACCGCTTATATTCGGAACAAATAATTCAGGGCCACGCTCACCAACAAGATAAGGGTCTCCGCCTGTTACGGGGCCACCTAAGGCACGTGGCTTAATTGGAGCGCCTGCAATGGTTGGATTAGGTGTTGTACTGCCGCCACCAAAAAAGCTAAAAGCCCCGCCTATGGCACTTGATAAAGCCCGTCCGGCTGTTTCTTGAAAAACTATTGAGGCCAAAGACTGTGCAACACTTCTTAAACTATCTCCGAAACTTTCAGCTTGAAAAACAGCGCGCTCAAATCCCCTTGCGATGGTGTCGCTCACTGAATTAGCAACAGAACCAACTCTTTCATATTCTCGTGACATATCCTCTACTGTTCCTGTTAAAGCGTCAGTGCTGTTTTTTAATCCGTCCGTTTCATCCTTGGTTTTACCTAACTGAGCTACAATAGATGCATAATCTTTGGTTATTTCTCTCGTGGCCGTCTGCGAGCCTGTATTACCCGCCACCGCTGTGCCAAATGTTCTCTCTGATGCATCTACAGCAGCAAGTCCAGATTCTGCTAGTCTTGCTAAATCCGCACGAACCTCTTCTTCTATTTCACGACGCAGTTGTGACGTTGTTATGTCAGAGGAAAAATTAACATTTCCTAATTCCACGCCGGGCAATTTATTAAAGGCATTTATAGATGCATTAACGACATCCTCTATCGTACGCCCCATTGCCAAAAACAGTCCCGTTATTTCCGCCACGGCTGTTGCAAAACCAACGCGCATTGTCAGAATAAGAGTCTGTACTATACGAATGACTGTTTCAAAAAGAGCACCTGTTCTTACTATGCCTTCAATTAACAAATTGTTAGCCCCTGTTGCATCTGCAAAACCGCCAACTGTTTGCTTTAAGCCAAGCACTGCTTGAGCAAACGCTCTGCCTATAGTCTGTGGAAACTTTTCAAATTCGTCGTTAATTTCTTGTGACTGATTTAAAATGGCCGAAAAAACATCTTGCGACAGCAACTCGCCATTTATAACAAGCTGTCTTAACTGACCAGTCGTCACGCCAAGTTCATCAGCTATGGCAACCGCAACAGCTGGAATGTTTTCCAGAATAGAATTAAATTCTTCTGCTCGCGTAACATCACTCGATAATGCTTGCCCCAATTGGGTTAAACCTGCATTAAGCGCGCCCGTGCTAGCGCCCGACACAATGCCTAATTTTTGCACACTGCCAGTGAATGTGACCATTTCTTCAACAGTTGCGTCTATTTCTTTTCGGGTAAAAGATAAGCGCTGGAAAACTTCAACAGCAGACTGTAAAGAAGCCCCTGTTTCACGAGAAACATCCAATAGCCCGCCCATTGCTATTCTAAACTCATCAGTGTTTTCAGTGCTGTTTTTTATCCGAGCCTGTAAGAGCAAAAACTGATCTGATACTCTTGCAAATTCACGTACTCCAAATATTGCAATAAAAGCTCTCATTGCTGATTTTAAAGCATTGGCAGCAGTAGTAGTGGACTTAACTTTTCTATTAAGCTGATCTATCTCGCCAGTGGCTTTGTCACCTGATCTTGATATGTCATCAAGAGAGCGTTTGATTTTACGTGCGCCGTCTGTTCTGCCTACGATGCCTATTTCAATATTTGCGTCTGTCATGCTCTTTATCCTCATGCTCTCTTTGCGTGCCTTCCATCGCGCGTATGTACCTCAACAACACATCTACATCGTCCGGATTACGAAGGCCGTGAAATTCTGCCCATCTAACAACACTATACCACGGTATAGGGCCTAATGCCATTCCAAGCTGACGCTCTGTTTTTAATTCATCAAAAGCATTAAAGTAAAAATCCAAGCCGGTAAGTAATTCAGGCTTATTATCAAAAACCTGCGAATCATCAGGCAATTTGTCTAGCTTATTACCCCATTCAAGCCACCAAGCTAGGACTTTTTTAAGTTTTTTACCTCTTTATCCTCCTGCTCTTTCGCAAAGTTAGCGTCAACAGCGCATTGCTCAACTATGTCTTTAAAGAGTGGGTCTAGGTCTGTTAAAAGTTTGACAACGTTTTCTTTGTTGTAATCAATAGGCTTGCCATCAATATCAGTAACACCTTTCCATCCAACTATAATATGATCTGCATAAAGCTCAGCTAAAGCCTTTGTCTTTTGTTTTTCAAGTTTTTGCACAGCATCTTCCGCAAGCTGGCCTTGCTTAGCCATATTATCGCGTCGCGCAAACTTTTTCATTTTAACTTGATATGTATTTATGAATGCGCGGTTATTTATACCGCCATATTTGCAATATATTTGAAAGTCGCCGTAATCAAATTCTGTCGGCTCATCAGACAAATCTAGTTTTTTTGTTTGAAACATTTCATAGGGTGAAGTCATGTTTTACTCCTTTAGTTGGGAAATAGAGCGAAGCCCCAACAACCTCGCTCTACCATTCCTTACGGAATTAAGATGGCGTCCGTGTAATCTCTATAGCGCCGCTAATGTCTGAATCATATATGCCAGTAAATGACGCCTCAACCAATAACGGCTGGTTGTTGCCACCGGCTACCACAGAAACATCGTTAAACTTAAGATTAGCAATGTCAAATGCATATTTTAAGGTTGAAGCACCGCCAACTTCAAAACTAAGAGATGAAGCCGTACCAGCCAAGAAAAGTTCGTACAATTCCTCATTTTCAAAGTATAGGGTTATATCACCAGTCACAACGAATTGCCCTGCTGTTTGCCCACGAGCATCTAAAGAGCCTAATACATCCTCGCTTGTGATGTTATTAGTGATATTAATGTTAATTGCCGTGGCTTCTGGCCCAGTAACCCCAGCGAGAGCCAATGATGCAAAGTTAGATGATGCATTTATAACAGGATTGCTATTAACGCCTGTATAAGTGCTTGAGGCAATCTCTGCTTGTGCGGAGCTTGCACCTGCTGCAACAAAACCAAAATTACCCGTTACAATGCTACGTGTGGCAAGTGATAGGCTTAGTGTGTTACAAATAGCGCCTGTAAATCTATGGTATTGGTCGGTTGCGCCCATTTCAAATGTTTTTTCAAGCGTAAATGATTTTTCCGTAGTGCCGTTTACAAGTACGTTACTATCCCATGTGCTATACATTAAGCTTTCTAAAAAATCATCAAAAGTGCCGTATGAAAGTTCAAAATTAATATCACCGCCGGCGCTTGAGCCAACCTGTATAAGATCTGATACATTGCGATCTGAACGAATCTCATCAGATTGCACGTTTTCAATGTTAGGCACTAAACTTTCGCTATTAAAGCGAAGTTCTTGCCATGTTGGTGAGCTTGGTGTAGTGCCGTAAGCCGTTTCAGCAATATACGCAAGCCTCGTTTCGGAAGTTGAAGCCATAAATATTCTCCTAAGTTATTTGTTCATATCGAAAAGTCATCACGACATTAATCTGATACCAGCCGTAGCCATCGTTACCTATTTCGCGCACAATCGCGTCATAGTATTCTATCCCATTATCATTTAATCCACTGTATAAGTCCAATATGGTTGTGGATTTATCAACAGCGTCTGTTCCCAACTGATTTTCAGGCGAAAAAACCTGAATGGTCAAAACCCCAACACGATCAAACCTGTTACTGCCCGGGCTTCCCATTGTTGCTTGAAAACCGTCAGAGTGGCGTATATTAAAGCGCACCCATGTAGTGTTTGGCTTTTCTGTAGGGTCATCACTGCCCCAGATAATAGGCGTTGTGCTACCCCATTGCGTGTCAAAATAATCACGCATTGCACCAATCGCTTGTGAATAGGTTAAACTCATTTCATCTCTACCCTTGCAATGTCCTTAACTTTACGCTGTGCGCTTCTTACTATCGCATCAACATAGCCAGAGGGTGCTTTCGCGCTGTAACCATTGTTCAAGCGCTGTATATAAGGCAGGTTATTCGTAATGAATATTTTTTGCCCAAACTTTGCACTATTATATACAGGCTCATTGTTGATCGGGGTTGTAGATTCCCTAGTTTCACTTGACGGCACTCCAACAGTAGCTATCCAGTTTGACTTTGCGCGACCTGTATCGACTGGGGTTTGATTAACCAACTGCCTGTCAATATCAAGTGCTGTTTTAGCAATGACTTCCTGCGTTTGTTTTATTTTTTTACGATAAGCCATTTCTAGCTGTTGTCTGTGATTGCTCATCGCCGCACCTGCAATTTGTATAAGCAAGCCGTATCGCCCGGCTTAATTTCTTTTATATTAACCACCTGATAAATATCAGAGCCGTCTGTAATTTTATCGTTAATCTTAGGCGTTACATCCGTTATTAACACCTGTTTGTCGCCCCTTTTTATAACAGAGCCATCAATTTGATTTTCCAGAAACTCTGTAAAAACAGCTTTTAACGTTGTATCGGTTTCTGTCTCCCCGGTATAGCTTCCTGTAGCAGGGTTAAACGTTCCTATGCCTACACTCGTATAGGTAATATTACGCCCCTTATCAGCTATCTGTGCAGCCGCTGTAGCTGCTATGCCAGAATAATCATAACTCATGTTCTAATAAGCTTCGCCGTGTTAGATGTTGCCATTGTTAAACCTCTTAAAATAAGCGCAACAAAGTCGTAGGTTTTCTTCGAAGGAGCAAAATCAGAATATTCTACTTCTAGAACATCGACCTTTTCACGCTTAATAGCGCCGCCTCTTTCCTTTGCAGGCAAAATACGACCTGACAGGCATTCAAGTGCCAGTTCGCAATTAGCGTCTTTAAGCTTTTGTGGAATTTCATCAACATCATAAACAGCGCCCGCATAGTTGCCAGTGTGTATAACAGCATTGCTCCTAGGCCATGCAAGGGGTTGTTCAAAGTCCGTCATAACCCCGATATAGGTAAAAGCACCATCTAGAAACTGTGTAGCCTCCCTTAGTGCCTTTTCCTTGTCAGCATCCGAAGCTGCGCTCCATGTGCTGTTATTTTTATTCGACCAGTATGTGTCAGCATCTGCCAAACTTACATAAACGTCAGTACCTACTGTTATGGTCATTATTTAACCTTTTCATATCCGCCTTTTGCGTAATCAGCTTCCATTTCTGGATGCACATCTGCAACAATATCACCTTTTTTCATTTTAATGAATTTAGGCTCACTTGCCTTTTTTTCCTTTGTATTTTCTTTTTTTTAGCCATTTTATTCTCCTTTGTAGGAGGGGAGGCCGTAACCTCCCCATCTATTATTAACCTGCAACATCTGCAATAAAGTCAGGCTTCCAAGCCTTAACGCCATACAAGGTCGTTACATCAAACATTGTTTTGTTGTAACCCTTATAGAGCGCAACCTCATAAACCAATCCACTAATAGGATCTTGTACGGTTGTACGGTCAACTGCAGCGTCACCACCAAAAGGCTGCTCGGGTGCGCGGAAGGCAAGTTCAGCAGCTTGACGATGGAAGACAAAGTTAGCAGTACGCGAGTTTTTAACTGTAACCGCTGCGTTGTCTGCAACTGCCTCTTGCAAGCCGGGGCTGTTAATGGTGAACGAACCGCCAGACAAGGCTGTATTAACAACGTAGTCAAAGTTGCCAATAGTCACAACGTCACCTACCACTATTGTGTCTGAGCCTGTATCTACATTGATAGTGGTATCCCCAATACTGCCTGCAGAACTAAGCTGGTAAGAAGTTCCAGTGCCTTTAGTATGAGACCGAATACCAGCAGACTCTTTAAGCATAATACCTTGAAGATCTAGCAAAGTACCCTGACGTAGCAATTCAGTTCCGCCAGCCTCGTTGGCTTTTTGCAACTGTGCAAGATTGCGCAACTTAGCACCGGCAGCGGTATCCATAATCATACTTACTTGATTATCTGTAGGCATACCGTTATCAACCAAGATTTTACGTGCATCTGCAATCAAATCAAAGTTAGAGCCAAAAGGCGTAGTGCCGGGCGAACCAACTGAACGTGAAGCGCCTTTGTAAAGAGCATCACAAACATCTTGCTCAATCTTGTTACTGATTGTGCGCATAGCCTGTGCAATCTGGTCACCATAAATGGTTTCAAAGCCAGATCCGTTATTTACATGGCGTACATCTTCGCCCGTCCAAGGAATTTGCACGTTCGCAACTTTATCAATAGTCAAAGTCTTGTTATCAACCGTCTGATCGTCACCCTCTGGAATGGTCATAGAAGCCGAATAGGTTGTATTAAGAGTTGGTTGACGTGTGAAGTGTGAGCGCACTGTATCGTTAAGCGCAGCACGTTCACTGCCTGCGTTAATAGTCATTGAGGGGATAGCCCCTACAAGTTCACGACCTACAATGTCGGCTGCTTTATAAATGTCAGCCGCTAAGTCTGTGAGTACATTAGCCATAATTTAGTCCTTTCAAAATTTAATCAACAACTTTCGCACCACTTTTTATAGCTGTCATACGGTCGGAACCAGACAAAGCCTCAAAATCAGCACGACTAATTTCTTTTTCAGCGCCACCACTAGACTTGGCTGTATTAGAGCCTCCCCCAGAATTGGCTTGCGCTGCAATGTAATGCTTGCCCTCGTCTGATTGTGACCAATTTTTGAAAAAGTCACTAACTGGCTTTTCGTCAAGATACACGTCCTCGCCTTCAAGCTTAATACGATCTCGCATCATAGCTTCAACAGCAGGCATAAAAGGCTTGGCAATGTTATTCTCTGCCATTGCTTTCTGTAAAGCCGCCATTTTAACGTGTTTGTTTACAAGCCCATCTTTTTGCTCAAGCTGTTCTTGTAACTTGGCTAGTTCTTTGGAATGTTGCTGCGTAATACGTTCGCGCTGTTCTTTTAACTTTGTATCAATATCGCCCTGACTGGTATCTTTTAAGCGATTAAATTCCTCAATGTCAAAATCATCAGGCAACAAAGCATATTTGCTTTCATATTCCTTGACTTTAGCCTCCAACGACCGTTTTAATTGCCGTTCTTTGTCTAATGCACCCTTCACAGCTGCAATATCTTGACTGGTCTTTAACCCCTCGGCCTGCAATGCGTATACGCCGTCTTTTTCAGCATAATAATCCTGCAACGCTTCGGGAATATCAGACTTATCCTCATAAGAGAGTTTAAGCATATTTATCCTCACGATTAACTTGCGGCATCACGCCTAATTGGGAGAGAAAGAAACAGCATCCCGCTGTAACTTTTGGTAATAATAACACTATTCTTCTAAATTGACAAACGCCGCAGGGTCTTTTGCCCGAAGATCTGCCAAACTAAGCTCTTTTCCTCGCCTGCTTACAAATTGGCTTATCTTAAATTCGCCTTTTCTAAACAGCTTCGCCTTGGTAACACCAAGAGCATCATTCTGAACACTGGTGGGCTGATTTTTAAGCCAGTCAGAATAAGTTAAGTCTTCTGGAACTTGACCATTCATGCTTGATCTTGTAGTTCGTGGTATTTCATCTATTGGTACTCCCAGTTCACGATAGCTTTTTGTTATCGCTGTTATAGCACTACGGCAATTCGGATGGGCTGGCAATGCAGGCACTCTGTCAGGCTGATATATCCGGCCATCTCTGCTCGCACAAATGGCGCTTGTTCTGCTGTCCAGTGTTGCAACCCATTTATAGCCTTTGATTATATCCTCATTTTGTTTAAAAAGTTGCATTCGCGTTTCGTTAGCCGTGTGATTAATGGCTGTTCTTACAACCGTAGCAGTCTGCCTGCGCGTGGTATCCATATAACCTTCATACCGAATGGCTCGTATAATCTGGTCTGTTGTTCTTCCCTCAACTACGCCCCTGTTAATCTCGCGTGTGAACCTATCTCTTGCGCTTTGCTTTAAACTAGCAAACCAACCTTCTAACGTTTCTCCAGTAAAAGGCTTTCCTATAATAGCTTGCCTTATTTGTTCTGCGGCAGGCGTGGTCATGTTTAAATTTATGCCAGCCTCGCTATTCATCATTTCAACAGTCCAATCAAGTTCATTATAACCAAAGTCAAACAACTCTAATTGTAAATTGCGCTGTAATTGATCGTATTTGTCTATAACGGCTGTAAGCTCAGTTATTTGCCTTTCCAGCCTGCGTGTGGTTTCTACACCACGGTCAAAGCCTAAAGCCTTAATGCGCTCATAACGTAGCGCAAGATTGGCTTCTAATGTATTTAGAATTTGATCATCAATAAATTCTATGGCGTCTTTAGCCTGCTTGCCCTTATAGCTTTCAATATAAAAGCTATGCCTGATAATTCTATCCTGCACAGCATCATTAAAGTTTTTTGACTTACCTAAACGCGGGTCTTTGCTCATATAACAAGCGGCCTATTCTGTATCTCGTCTATTTCTTCGTCAAACTCTTTCTGGCTATCAATGACCTCACCACGCTTTAGATTTTCAAAAAGCGTTTGGTGCGATATGCCGCCTTGTTGCCATGCCATCATAAGCGATTGTAGCATATTATATGACATAGCCTGTGGTATAAAGTCGGTGTTAAGCTGTATTGTTGCAGGCTCTACATTTAACCAGTTGCCCATAATTTCTAACGCGATATTTAGTGCATCACTCACGGTTTTAGATATATCTGATAAAATACTATTTTCACCCTGATGACGCATAGCAGCCGTTTCAGCCGCTTCATTTCTACGCGATTCAGGTGTTAGCATCTGCGCGCCAAGGGATGCCATCTTTTCCTCTTTATCAGCCTGCATGTCTTTTAAGGACTGCAAACCTTGACCTTCAAACTCTAAATACTTTGCATTTGCATTAGGGTTTGAAAATATCCACGCCGTAGTAGATCCAATCCTAAACTCGTCTTCACCTTCTCCCTTATTATGTCCTGTTATCACAGCGGTTGGCAAAGCCGTAAAATGCGCCCCATGCTCTAAGCTGGCAGTTGTTCTGTAGTGAGATAGATTGACATTCACCAAGCCAAGTATAGGCGGTGTTTTAACATCTGGCGCAAGACTTACAGGAGATAAAATAGTGAATGGAATATAATCCAACCTAGAACCATTCATCACAGGGTATACTTCGCTTATTTGTATCCACGCTTCTTTGCCGTTTGCTTGCTTTATTTTGCGGAATAACCTTTGCCTGTATTGACCTTCATATAACTCTAATACCCTTATCTGTTCAACAGCTTCATATTCAAATTCGTCTTTTTGTTCTTCTATGTTCTCTTTGAGCCGAACCTGCGTTAATATACCAGCATCACCACGCCAGTTTATAATATCCTCCGCTTTATACATCTTTATAAAAGGCTGCAGCCTAAGCTCACGAACCTGCGCAGCTGTCATTTCACTGGTATCTATACTGGGATAATCAACCAATAATCCAACACGGCCAACCTGCATGACCTCATTAACAACATCTCTGGCAAAGTCCTGCAAAGACATGTTACCCATTGTGACATTTTCTATCTCTTCTTCCATGCCATTTGGCACGACATTAGCAGGCTTATCAAATATTAACCCCTTTAAAGCCGTAACCGTTCGTCCTGTTGCCTCATAGAACAACGTCCGCTCCATGTATTCCTTATACTCTTGAGTGGTTTGATTATGTAACGCAGGAAGGTATTTTTGCTTCCCTTTGTGAATAGCCATCTGTCCAAGAGTAGCGTCTCGACACTTTTTCCACTCTTTCATATAAGCATCATAATCCGGATGCGTGGTATCTACTGCCATTTGTTAATCTTTCATTAAATCGTGTTTAACTAACTCTAATATGCCTATAACTTCGGCAAATGTGATATTTGTATCTTTGCTTTCCTCTACCGCCTTCATTAGTCGCTCGTAAAGAGTAGCTAATTGCGGCTTACTGTCCGGGGAGAATTTTATCACATTCATCATGTACCCTTCAATTTTAACCTTCTTACATGCCCGCCATATACAGGATATTTATACGCTACAAAATAACCCAATGCATCATTGATATGATCGTGCCTTGATGTCTTGTCAGGCTCACCATTCTTATCGTATGCATGTTGCTCCAAAGCTTCAACAACTGCGGGGCACTTATCTACATTAACGTATAATTCATTTTTTTTCAATTTTACATTTACTGCTAACACACGTTCACGAACAAGGGGGTTTGCGCTGTTCACATATACAATAAACCCAGCATTTCTTAATAGCTGTATATCAGTATTGCTTGCATTTTGTGATTTTCTATTCTTACCGCTAGCATCAGGATATATAGCTATGGGATGTCCTTGATATGCGTTCTTTAGTCGTTGTATCATAGCAGGCGTGTCCATAATGTCTGTATGCTGGTCAACTATATGTGGTATGCCATCTCTTATGACTGCTACAACAGCCGCCATTTTACCTACGTTAAAGTCCATGCCGATATGGAGCGTGTCGCTAGGCTGTATGCTCAAATATGTGTTGTGTTTATGCCTGTCATATTCGCTATAAACTGTGGAAAAGTTTAAATTGACAAAGTCACCATTAATATAGGCTTTTAGCAGATTTTCAGGATATTCCTGCATGAGATTGTCAATATAATCATACGGAAGGTTGTGTGCATTTGAATGTGTGCTGGCTTTTATGATTTTATATTGTTCATTGCCTCGTCTGTGCCATCTGTCATATACAAACTTAAACCCCTCCGGCGTTGTTGCAACACCTATAGTGTTAGACTCCTGCGTTTTCTCGCGGTTACGAGCTAGGATTTTACGCCAAACTTCTACGGCTTTATCTGTAGGTAGGGTATCAAGCTCATCAACTATAGAGTGTGCAACTTCATAGCCGACTATTCTTTCCGGCCTATCAACAGTTCTTAAATAAATCCGTCCATATCCCTTAATCTCTATAAACTTCTCGTTTTTGTTAAGTTTGCTTTGTATGCCAAAAGTGCCGAGTATTTTTTCAATCCGCGGTATGGCGATTGTATTAATCAAGTCATACGTAGGGAGATAATAGGCAACGTTCGTTTTAGGTGATGTTAGCTTTTTAGACAATAACCTCTGTACGGCTGCCTCTGTTTTGCCTGAACCCAATCCGGCAACCATTGCAGGAAATTTTGCCTTTGTTGTTATAAATTCATATTGGGGCTTTGACAAAACAACATCAACCACCATGTATACCATAATTTATTGTTATTGGCCTTGGGTCGGAGTCGTCTTCTTGTTTCCACTTGGCTTTGGTTTTGAGCCAAAAGATAATGCTCGTTACATCGCCCTGCATACATTTTGCAAATAACATGCCTGCTACCTGCGCATTAGCCTCATGAGATGCGGTTTCTATTTCTTTTTTATAATACTTAGTTAAAGTCACATGGCTTATTCCCATGCACAACGCGATGTGTTTTTGCGCTATTCCGTACGAAACCATATCAGCCACTTTTTTTCTAGTTTGTGCAGTAGGCTTATGCGGATTATTTGCCATTAAAAATCCCTTTTAATAGATTAAATATTGCTACAATCACTATAGCGTTAACATTTTACCATTATTTATAAGACAAATCAATTAATCTCCTCTTTATGCGTCATTTACTCATATAAGCCAGCAGGACAGTCTTAGCAGTGCTGAGAATTTATTCATTTTGCTTCTTTCTCATTAACCGACTCTAATATTAAAATTGCATTATCTTTCTTTTTCCCATTGCAGCTTTTCATAAGACAGACAACCCC
>Ga0102928_1001128_pt1 | contig 17072 bp, 9 predicted proteins | sample SalPonR1_B_D1_MG_FD_78504 | JGI IMG/M metagenome (GOLD analysis project Ga0102928, IMG submission 78504) | Salt pond soil microbial communities from South San Francisco under conditions of wetland restoration - Salt Pond MetaG R1_B_D1_MG | ecosystem: Environmental > Aquatic > Marine > Intertidal...
CAGAACGCCTGGATGGGCAGCGCCGGGCAGGACCGGTTCTTTCCCGACATCTCGCGCCCCCAGCCCGAGACGCCCACGGCCGCCCCGCAGAAGATCCCGCTCGACAAGGCATTGCAGACCAGCGTCACCGGGCATGCGGCCGGGACCAACCCGCTGACCGCGGCGGCGGCCGGCCTCTTGATGCTTCTGGGGCGGCTGCGCAGCCAGGTCGTGGACATGGAGGCGATGCCCCTGATGGCGCATGTCACCCGCGAGATCGAGGAATTCGAGACCCGCGCGCAGGCGGGCGGGGCGGATGCGCAACAGGCGCTGGTGGCCAAATACGTGCTCTGCGGCACCGCCGACGACATCGTGCAGAACCTGCCCGGAACGGATCGCGATGTCTGGGTGCAATACGCGATGGAGGCGCGATTTTTCAACCGGCGCACCTCGGGGGTGGGGATCTTCCAGGAGATCGAGAAGGCGCTGATGGATCCCGCGCGCAGCTATGACCTGCTGGAGCTGATGCTGATCTGCCTGCAACTGGGGTTCGAGGGCCAGTATCGCGGCGCGCCGGGGGGCGACGTGGACCTGCAGCACCTGCGCCGCCGGATCTACGAGACCCTGCGCCGGGTGCGGCCCCGTGATGACGACGACATCTCGCCGCACTGGCAGGGGGTGGCCATGGCCACGCTGCACCAGCGCCGGCGGGTGCCGGTCTGGATCATCTGCAGCCTGGCGCTGGCGATCCTGTGCGGGGGCTATATCGGCCTGCGGGTCTTTTTGTCGGGCGAGGCCGGGCGCGTGGCCGACATCATGCGCGGGCTGCACCCGCGCGACACGGTCGTCCTCGCCCGGTCCTCGGTGCTGCCCGATCTGCCGACCGACCCCGAACCCTACGAGCCGCCGGCTTTTGATGCCCCCGATCAGCTGGAGCGGCTGCGCGCGGCCCTGAGCGAGGATATCGAGGCGGACAACCTGACGGTGGACATGCGCGGCAACTTCATCGCCATCACGGCCAACAACCTGGTGCTGTTCGACACCGGCCAGGCGGAGGTCCGGCCCGAATTCGTCCCCGTCGCGCAGCGCATCGCCGCCGCCCTCGAGGACGAGACCGGCGATATCCGCATCGTCGGTCATACCGACAACGTCCCGATGAGCGGCCGCGGCCGCTTCGGCAGCAATCAGGAACTGTCGGTGGCGCGCGCCGACTCGGTGGCGGCGGTGATCGGCGACGCGCTGAGCGATCCCGGCCGGATCGAGGTCCTCGGCGCCGGCGAGGACGACCCGGTCGCCGACAACGCGAGCCCCGAGGGGCGCGCCGCCAACCGGCGTGTCGAAGTGCTGATCCGCCGCGAGGAGGCCCGCGCCCAATGACCCGTCACGCACCCCCCGGAGACCCCCGCGCATGAGAAAGGTCCTGCGTCTTCTGCTCGTCACCCTGGGCCTTGTGGCCTTCGCGCTGGCCGTGTGGTTCGGCGGGCCGCTGATCGGCATCGCGGGCGTCTTCGTCCTCGCCGGCGTCTGGAGCCGCGTCTTGCTGATCGGGGTGGTCTGGGGCGCGGTCGGCCTTTACTACCTGATCCGCTGGTGGCGGGCGCGCCGCGCGGAAAAGGCGCTGGAGGCGGCGATCGTCCCCGAGGGTCCGGCGGGCGACGGCGAGGTGCTGGGCGAGAAGATGCAGGAGGCCCTGTCGGTCCTGCGGCGCTCTTCGGGATCGTCGAGCTATCTCTACGAGCTGCCCTGGTATGTCATCATCGGCCCGCCCGGGGCCGGCAAGACCACGGCGCTCCTGAATTCCGGGATCGAATTTCCGCTCGCCGACGCCAATGGCGGGGCGATGGCCGGGGCGGGCGGCACGCGCTATTGCGACTGGTGGTTCGCCGAAGAGGCGGTGCTGATCGACACCGCGGGGCGCTACACCACGCAGGACAGCGATGCCGAGGCCGACCGCGAAAGCTGGCTGTCATTCCTCGACATGCTCAAGAAGCACCGCCCGCGCCAGCCGGTCAACGGGGTGATCGTGGCGATCGGCCTCGACGACATCCTGCAGGGCGACGAGGACAGCCTTGCCGCCCATGCCACCGCGATCCGCGACCGCCTGCTGGAATTGCAGGAGGTCTTCAACATCGAGGTGCCGGTCTATGTGCTGTTCACCAAGGCCGACCTGATCGCGGGGTTCAGCGAATTCTTCGGGGCGTTCAGCGCCACGCGGCGGCAAAAGGTCTGGGGCGCGACCTTCCGCGACGCCGACCGCAAGGCGGCGACGCTGCCCCGGGCCGGGCCGGAATTCGACGCGCTGCTGACGCGCCTGTCATCCGAGGTGACCGACCGCATGAACGAGGAACCCGACGGGGTGTCGCGGATCGCGATCTTCGGCTTTCCGGCGCAGGTCGCGATGCTCAAGGACCGGGTGCTGTCGATCCTGACCGGGATCTTCGGCTCGACCCGCTACCGCGTCAACGCCACGCTGCGCGGCTTCTATTTCACCTCGGGCACGCAGGAGGGCACGCCCATCGACCAGGTCCTGGGCGCGATGGAGCGCAGTTTCGGCACCGTCGGCGGGGCCGGCGCATCGGGCCGGGGCAAGAGCTTTTTCCTGCATGATCTGCTGCGCCGCGTGATCTTCGCCGAGGCCGGCTGGGTGTCGCAGGACACCCGCGCGGTGCGCCGCGAGACGGCCCTGCGCTACGGGGCCATCGCGATCACGGTGCTGGGGGGGCTGGGGCTGGCCGGGCTCTGGGCCAACAGCTTCTACCACAACCATACCCTGGTGCGGCACGCCGAGGCCGAGGTCCAGCGCTACGAGCAGGCGGCGGGTCCCGAGCTCGCGGAGGCGCGGATCTCGGATCCCGATCTGACCCCCGTGCTGCCGCTTCTGCGCCAGCTTGCCACGCTGCCCATGGGCTACGCCGCGGACGCGGCCGGGGGCGGTCTGCTCGAGGGGTTCGGCCTCGGCCAGCGCGGCGCGCTGAAGGCCAGCGCGCGCGCCGCCTACCGCGACGGGCTGGAACGGCATCTGCGCCCGCGGCTGATCCTGCATGTCGAGAACCGCATCGCCGAGGACATTTCCGGCAACGACCTTCTGTCGCTTTACGAATCGCTGAAGGTCTACAAGCTTCTGGGTCACGCCGCCCCGGCGCCGGACGATCCGTTCATCGTGGCGTGGTTCGCCGATGAATGGGCCCGCGATCCGGCCTATCGCGGCGCCGGTCCGATGCGCGATCTGCGCGCCGAGATGGAAGCGCATCTCTGGGCCATGCTCGAGCTTTCGGCGACGCAGAACCGCGCGCGGGTCGATCTCAACGGGGCGCTGGTGGCGCGGGCCGAACAGATCCTGTCGCTGATGGATATCGAGGACCAGGCCTGGCTTCTGGTGATGGGGGCGGGCGGGCCGCAGAACCTCGAAAGCTTCAATATCGGGATGCGCGCCGGGCCCGATGCCGAGCTGGTCTTCGAGACGCTGGACGGCCGCGCGCTGGACGAGCTGGAGATCCCCGCGACCTTCACCTATTCGGGGTTTCACGACTATTTCCTGCCGCGCCTGGCGGATGTCGCGACCAAGCTGGAAACCCAGCAATGGGTGCTGGGCACCCGCCGCGAGGCCGCCGATGTCTCGGGCGAGCTGCGGCGTCTCGGCCCGGCGATGATGAACCGCTACGCGCTGGAGTTCACCCGCGCCTGGGACGCGGTTCTGGACAATCTTCAGTTGCGCCCGATGGCGGCGGGCGCCCCGCAGTTCCTGGCGCTCAGCGCGGCCTCGGATGCGCGCCAGTCGCCGATCCTCAAGCTGGTCGAGGCGGTCAATCGCGAAACCCGCCTGACCGCCGGGTTCTCCGATGAAGGCGGCTTCGGGGCCGGAATGGGACAACTGGCCGAGGGCGAGGGCGCCGAGATCGCCGGCATGGCGGGCGAACAGGTCATGCGGCGGGTGCGCGAACGCGCCTCCGGCATGAGCCGTATCGGCTTCGACGTGCTGGAAAGACGGCGCTCGCAGAACCGCGCCGGCAGTCAGGGCGGCGGCGGCGACGCGGGCGAGGCCCCGTTGCCGGGGGCCAATGTCGAGGCCCAGTTCAGCCGGTGGCACGATCTTGTCGCGGACATGTCCGAGGGCCGGCCGATTGATGTCCTTCTTCAGGACCTGCAGAAGATCTACCGGCTGTTGCTGACCTCGACCGCGGGGGCCGGGCAGATCCCGCCCAATCTCGGCCAGGAGCTGGCCACCCAGGCGGCCCTTCTCACGCGCCACGCCTCGCGCCTGCCGCCGACACTGGCGCGGATGATCCGGCAGGCCTCGGACGAGTTCGCGGGCGATGCCGCCAACACGACGCTCGCCGCGCTCAACGAAAAGCTCAACACAGAGGTGTCGCGCGTCTGCGAAGCGCTGGTGCCCGACAGCTACCCGTTCGACGGGCGTGCGAACCGCGACCTGCCGATGGCGGAGTTCGCCCGTCTCTTCGCGCCCGACGGCGTGTTCGACCGCTTCTTCAAGACCGAGTTGCTGCCGCATGCCGATATCAGCGGGGCCGACTGGCGCTGGAAGGATGACAGCCCCCTGGGGCCGCAGATGTCGCCCGCGACGCTGGCGCAGTTCCAGCGCGCGGCGGTGATCCGCGAGGCCTATTTTCCCGGCGCCAGCGCGATCCCCGGCTTCGACATCACCATCCGGCAGACCGCGCTGCATCCCGATGCGGATGCGGCCCTGCTCGAGATCAACGGCAAGGTCATCACCACCCAGCAATCGGGCAGCCTTGCCCAGAGCATGTTCTGGCCCTCGGGCGGGGGCGGCTCGGCCTCGGTGCAGCTGTCCCCGGACCTGCCGGGGCGCACATCGGGCGTGGAGGTGTCGGCCGGCCCCTGGGCGCTGATGCGGCTGATCAATTCCGGACGGCCGCGCCCGTCGGGATCGTCGGTCAATATCCGGCTCGACGTGGGCGGGCGCTACGTCGCCTACAACATCAACGTCGCCTCGGCGCGCAATCCGTTCTTCCTGCGAGAATTGTGGGATTTCCGGTGCCCGCGCGGCTTGTGACGGCACCATCGGGAGGGGGAGCGTGATGGCGGAGGAAGACGACAAGACCGGGCCGCGCGACAGCACGGACAAGACCGGTATCAAGACCGCCACGGAGACATCATCCGCTGCGGCCTCCCCGCCCGGCGATACGCCCGGAGAGGCCCCCGGAGACGAAACAGAGGCCGGACCGGAGGACGCGGCGCAGGATGCGCCCCGCCCCGAAACGATGCCCGCCCCGGAGGGGATCGAAGACGCCCTGCCCGCCGGCGACACGCGGACACCTGAGCCCGCCCCTCCGGTGAGCGCCGGGGAGGTGCCCCCCGAACGGCCCGAAACGGCCCCCGAAGGCGCGCCCGACGGGGATCACGGTGCGGATGACGGGGCAGAATCGGGGGCGGATCATGACACGGGCCCCGCCAGTGCCGACCCGCCCGCACAGCCCCCGATGCCCGAACCCGAGCCCGCGCCGACACCCGAGACCGGGCCGGTCCCCGTGCCGGACGCGCCGGCGCAGCCCTGTGCGGCGGGTCTGTTCGGCAAACTGCCCGCGCGCGGCGATTTCATTTCCCGGACGATCGACCGGGATCTGCTGCGCCCGCTGGAGGACTGGCTGCTGCCCCTGGTGCAGACTGCGCGCAGCCTGCTGGGCGACGGCTGGAACGCCGCCTGGCATCATGCCCCGGCCTGGCGCTTCTGGATCGGCCCCGACATCCTGCAGGGGGACTGGAAGCGCAACATGCGCAGCCATGACCGGCCCGGGGCGGTGACCGGGGTCCTCCTGCCCTCGGCGGATCGTCAGGGGCGGCATTTCCCGCTGGTGCTGGTGCTTGCCGACGATCACGCGCGGCTGATGCCGCCGCCGGTGCTGTCGCCGCCCGACAGGCCCTGGTACGCGCAATGCGACCGCCTGCTCGAGGCGGCGCGGGCGGGCCGCGACCTGGCGCAGGTCGAGGCCGAGCTGAGCACGCTGAGAGCGCCGCGCCTGCCGGACCGGGCGGCGGATATGGGCCCGCTTCTGGCGCAGAAATCGCTCTGGGGCCAAAGCGGGGGACAGGGCGGCATGCACGAAGGTGGCGATGTCTGGACCGATATCCGCATGAGCGATCATCACCTCGCCGCGTCATGCCGAACCTACTGGTGGACCGAAGCCCCCGGCAGGGCGGGGGATGCAGCCCCCCCGATCAGCGTGATCAGCCTGGCCGGGCTGCCCGATGCCGAAACCTTCGCCTTCATGCTGACCGATGCCATCCCGCAGCCACAGGAGCCCGACCCGACATGAGCAACCCGAAATTCCGCTTCGAGACCGGCGCCGTGACCCATGACGGCTGCGTGCGCGATCACAACGAGGACCGTTACCTGACGGCGCCGGATCTCGGCGTCTGGCTGGTGGCCGACGGGATGGGCGGGCATTTCGGCGGCGATGTGGCCGCGCAGATCATCGTCGACCGCGTCGAGACCGTGCGCCACAGTTCCAGCGCCCCCGACCTGCGGGCGCGTTTCCTCGACCGGATGGCGCAGGCCAATCAGGCGATCCGCGATCACTCGGCGCGCAATGACGGGGCGACGATCGGGGCGACGCTGGCGGCGCTGCTGATCCACGAGGCGAACTTTGCCTGTTCGTGGTGCGGGGACAGCCGTCTCTACCTGCTGCGCGACGGGGCGCTGACCCAGATCAGCCGGGACCACACCGAGGCGCAGGAGCTGCTGGACAGCGGCGCGATCACGCCCGAGCAGGCGGAAAACTGGCCGCGCAAGAATGTCATCACCCGCGCCATCGGGGTCAACGAGGAGGCCGACATCGATCATGTCTCGGGCACCTTGCGCGATCGCGACAGCTTCCTTTTGTGTTCGGACGGGCTGACCGGCCATTTACAGGATCACGAGATCATGTCCATCATGCGCGGCCGGTCCTCGCAGGCCGCCTGCGAGGCGCTGCTCGACGAAACGCTGCAGCGCGGGGCCAGCGACAACGTGACCGTCGTCATCGTGCGCTGTGCGCTGAAGACCGTGGTCGGCGACAATGACATGGGCGATCACACACAGGAAAGCCGCTTCGCATGAGCACGCATTCGCCCGATGGCAGCTCTCCTCCGGGGTCCGGGGACACCCCCGGGCCGGATGACGGGGGACGCAAGACCCGTATCACGCAAAGCCCGATCCAGTTGCAGCCCGGCACGGTGCTGATCGGCACCTACGAGATCACCGAGCATATCAACACCGGCGGCATGGGCGAGGTCTATCGCGGGATCAACATCCACAATGACGAGGTGGTCGCGATCAAGATCGTGCTGCCCGCGCTGGCGCATGACGCCAAGATCCTGTCGCTGTTCCAGAAGGAATCCACCGTGCTGCGGCGCATCGCCCATGACGCGATCGTGCGCTACGAGGTGTTCACCATCGATCCCGGCATCGCGCGGCCCTGCCTCGTCATGGAATTCGTCGAAGGGGTGTCGCTCGGCGATCACATGGAAACCGGTCCGATGCCCGAGGCGCAGGTGCTGGCATTGCTGCGCCGGCTCGCGGACGGGTTGCAGGTGGCGCATCGGGCCGGGGTGGTGCATCGCGACCTGTCACCCGACAATGTCGTCCTGTGCGACGGGGCCGTCGAAAGCGCCAAGATCATCGATTTCGGCATCGCCAAGGAGACCACGCCGGGCGGCGGCACCCTGATCGGCGGGCAGTTCGCCGGCAAGCCGGGCTATGTCGCCCCCGAACAGCTGGGGCTTTACGAAAGCCATGTGACCGGGAAATCGGACATCTACAGCCTTGGTCTGCTGGCCGCCGCCGCGGCGCAGGGACACCCGATCGACATGGGCGACAATCCCGCCGACGCGGTGCGCGCCCGGATGAGCGTGCCGGACCTGTCGGCCCTGCCCGACCGTCTGCGTCCGCTTCTGACATGGATGCTGCAGCCCGATCCGGCGGACCGCCCCGAGGATATGGGGGCCGTGGTGCATGCGATCGCCCAGACGAGCCTGCCCCCCGAGGCGCAGACCGCCGCGCCCCGGACCTTTCCGTCGCAAACCTCTGCGCCGGACCGATCGCTGCCGCCGCAGGGCCTGTCGGTCCCGCCGATCCTTGGCACCTCCGCGCCGGGCATGTCCGTGCCCCCGACATCGGCGGCCCCCGAGGGGGGCAGCCCCTTCGGCCCGCCGCCGACCTCGCCCCCCGGCGATCCGGGGACCGGCGGGGGGCGGGCGGCACAGGGCGGGTCCCGGCTGCGGGGGCCGGTCATCCTGCTGATGCTGCTGGCCCTTGCCGGGGGCGGCGCCTGGTATGCGGGCCTGCTGCCGCAGGCCGCCGCATGGCTGCCGGGGGGCACCCCGGATCCGGCCGCACAGCGCGCCTGGCTGGCAAGCCGGACGGACGCGCAGGCCGACGGCCCCTGCCGTTACCTGCAGCCCGCCCCCGGTCCGACCTCCGGGCCGACCTCCGGCGACAGCGTCGCGGTGACCGGCTTCGCGCGCAGCCCGGAGGGATTTGCCGACCTGCGCGCCGCCTTTGCCGAGGCGCATGACACCCCGCTCGATCTGCGCGTGACGACCGTCTCGGAGGCGCAATGCCCCACGCTCGACTTCCTGTCGGAACTGGGTCCGGCCTTCACCGAGGGTCCGGCCCTGTCGCTGCGCATGACGGGCACCGGGGACGACCCGCAGGGCCGGCTGGACGGGCAGGCCGACGAGTCCGTGGCGCTGTTGCTGATCGATCCGACCGGGCGCGTGCAGAACATCACGGGCGAGATCGACACGGGCACCGGGCGCTTCGAGTTGCCGAGCCGCCGCCTGCGGCGCGCGCAGACCTCCGGCGCGGACGCGGATGCGGCCTTTCTGCTTCTGGGACTGAGCAGTGCCGAGCCGCTTGGCACGGTGGCGCTGATCCCGCCAAACGCCCTCCTGCCCTTCGATCAGGTCACCCAGTTCTGGCAATTCCTGTCGACCGATATCGACGCCACGCAAGGCGGCGTGCGGGCGGCCCTCGCCGCCATCCGGCCCTGAGCGGGGCGGCCGCGATCAGCCGGTCCCGAGCAGCTCGTCGACCAGACCGCGAAACCGGTCGAGACCCTCGGGTTCGCGGATCACCGTGATCCGCCCGGACGCTCCGCTCATCTTGGCCTCGGCCCATTGCACCACATAGCCCGCATCCCTGCCGCGCAGGAACGGATTGGCGTTGATCACACCCGCCCCGAACAGCGACATGAGCTCCGTGTCGGGATTTGCCGTCAGCGCGGCATGCGCCCCTTCCATCCCGAGGAAATGCGCCAGGTAAAGGCGGCCCGCGGTGATCGCATGCCCGCGGGCGCGCAGGAAAGCGGCCCCTTCGCGGGCGAGGTTGGTCACCATCTCGCGGGCGATCCGCGGCTCGGTGCGCAGATCCAGAAGCTCGGCATCGGACATCTGCGCGGTGAGATCGGGGCGATAGGTGCGCATCATCCGCAACCATGTCCGGTCGATGAACTGCCCCAGCCCGGTGGCGGTCGAGCGCGGGTTGCGGGCATCGGCCTTGCCGGCGGATTCGACCTGTATGATCCTGTTGACCAGCTGTTCCACGGCCCCTGCCCCGCCGATCATGCTGTCAGGGGTCGCGGCCTGCACGGCACCCCGGGCCGCACCGCGGCTGTCGCGCGGGCCGTAACAGGTCGGGGCGCCGTCGGGCGTGGGGCGATGGACATAGCAATGCACCCGGGTGTCGCCCTCTATGCCGATGAACAGCACCTGGTCGAGCAGCCGCGCCTCACGGTCGGTGTCGCGACCGGCCCCGTCGGGCGGGCGCTCGCTCAGGACAAGGGTGATGCGGTCGCTGGCGCTTGCCTCGGCATCGAGCGCATGGGCTTCGGCCAGCAGCATGATCATCTGCCCCACCAGCCGTGGCGGCAGCCCCTGGCGCAGGGCGGCCCCGTAAAGACCGTCCATGATCCGCAGCTTGGCCCCCGCAGGCTGCGAGACCGCCTGCACGGCGGGTGTGCCCGCCATCCGCGCGGAGAAATCGCGGTCGATCCAGGGGTCGGCCCCGGTCGTGACCGACAGATCCCCGGCCCGGTCCCCCGCGGCGGCGGCGTCGCGCCCCCGCGCGAGCGCCCCCAGATAGCGGTCCGGGCCGTAGAAGGCGGCCTGCGCGAACTGTCGCGCCGGTCCGGCGACCGGGCCCTGCCATCTCAGGGCGATCACGTGACCGCTGTCCAGCCGGTCGAGCCCGAGATGATCCTCGGCCGCCCGCGCCACGATCCGCGCCTCCTCCGCGGCCAGGCCTTCGCGGATCAGGATCTGTTCGGTCGGGGCGGCGCGCGCGATCCGCAGGATGCTCTCTTCATAAAGCTTGCGGCGCTCCTCGGGCGGGCGCAGGCGCAGCGCGGCCGCCCCGAATGTGCGGGCCGGGCCGGTCTGTGCGGTCTGCCGCCCCGCCGCGTGATGCGCGATGAGCGCATGCGCCTCGGCCACGTTGCGCGGACGCAGCCGCAGACCGTCCGCAGGCTTCGATGCGGCCGCGACCGACGGCTCGGGCCGCATGGCGGCCCGGCGCTGTGCCTGGAAAATGGCGAAATCCTCCTGGCTGGTCGGCAGGCTGACGGTCAGACGTTCGCCGGGCGGCACCATCGTGTCGCGGATCACCAAAACCCGCCCCTCGCCGCGCCCGGGCGGCAGGCCGTCGGGACGGTCCAGATAGCGCGGCGGGGCCGATTGCGCGCGGGAACCGGACTCGATCCGGAGCGGCTTTCCCGGCAGATCGATGAAACGCGGGGCCGATTGCGCGGGCGGGTCGGAGGCGCGCGCGGTCTCGTCCGGCGGCGCGACCGTCTCCGGGGCCGGGCCCTGCGCGAGGGGGATATCGGCAAGCCGGGACAGAAGCCCCGGCCCCACCAGCAGCCCGCCGGCGACCAGCCCCCCCGCGACGGCGGCCCCGGTGATGCCGAGAAGGAGACGCCGGCGCAGGACCTGGCGTCTGCGCCGGGTGCGGGCGCTGTCACGCGCCCGGGCGAACCTTGGATCGACCGGCCCGCCGGACTGCGGGGCGTCGCTCATCGGAAGGTATTGCCGAGGGCCCGCTTGAGACGCCCGCCATCCGCGTCGTCACCGCCGCCTGTCGCGGCCGGGGCCGGGGCGGGCCGGGGCGCGGGCTGCGCGCGCGGGGCCGACCGCGAGGTGGTCGTGTTGGCGTTGCGCGCAGGCGCGGGCCGGGCCGCGACCGCCGGCGCGGGGCAGATCGTGCCCTCGGCCGCCTTCACCTCGCGCCAGACCTCGACCGTCGGCTCCAGCCCCGTCAGCTGCGCCCCGCTGCGGCTGATATACGCCTGCAGGGCCCCGCGCGATCCACCGCCCCATATCCCGTCGATCCCGACCCTGTAACAGCCCAGCCGGGCCAGTTCGGTCTGCACCGCGCGCGGCAGGTCGTCGGGGACCAGATGGGTGTCGGTCACGTCCTTGCCGATGATCCGCGACATATCGCGCCTTTGGGGCGTCAGGTTGCGCGCCGGCGCGACCGAGGCCAGCACCACCGGCGGCTGCATGGCCCCGATGCGGGCGATCGGCGTGTCGGCGACCGCCGGCGCCCGGGCGGCGCGCGCGGATATCGCGGCCAGTGCCGGGCCGGTCGATTCCTTCGACGGGCGGGCCGTGGGGGACGCAGGCGCCGGCGCGGCCAGTATCTCGTCCTGTGCCGTGTTCGGGGCGGTGTCCGGGGCCTGCTCCCGGGCCTCGTCCTCGAAGAACTCGAAGGAAAACTGCGGCCGCTCCCGTGCCGTGTCCGGAACCGCATCCGGGATCGGCGCGACCCGCGCGAGAGTGTCGCGGGTTTCCGGTGCGACGCGCGCGATGCTGTCGCCCGTCGCCGGCGCGGCCGGAGAGGTGTCCACCGGGCGTTCGGGCTTGGCCGGAGTGTCGGCCAGAGCCTCCGGAGGGGGGGCGGCCGGGGGCGTGTCCGGGGCGCTTTCCGGCGCCTCCGGGGACCGGTCCAGCCGCCGCGCCACCTCCGCCTCGGGAAGGGGTGCCCCCTGGCTGCGCCAGATGCCGAGCAGGAAATCCTGCTGTGCCTCGGGCATCGCGGCGAGGCGGGCGAAGTCATCGGCATCGGGACGGAAGGGATTGAGGAAGAACGGCTGCGGCAGGGTGGACATCACCCACGGCACCTGCCGCCCGCCACTGGTCTCGGTCACGATATCGCGCATCTCGCGCATCGTCTGCGCCACCGGCTGTCCGGGGGTGGCAAGCGTCTCGCGCAGGGCCCGCGTGAAGGCCCCCGCGCTGTCCGCCGGGATCAGCTGGCCCGGCCGCGCGGCCAGCACGATGAGACTGTCACGGCCCGCCCCCGGCGCGGTCAGGCCCGGCACCAGCCTGTCGCGCAGCGACGGCGGCATGGAGATGTCGCGGCTGGCATCGAGCATGAAAAGGGCGGGACGCGTGCCCGTGGCAAGACCGTCGATGACGCTGTCGAGCGCGACGCTCTGACCCGCCTCCGCGACGGCCACGGACACCTGCATGTCGATCAGGGCGAGGCGGTTTTCGCCATCGGCCTGCACGCCGTGCCCCGCGAAATAGAACAGCACCGCCGAAGCGTCCTCGGCCCGCCGCACGAAGCTGTCGAACGCGGCACGGAAGGTGGCGCCATCGCTGTTGAGCAGCAGGGTCACCCTGAAATCCAGTTGCTCCAGGGTCTCCGCCATGCCGCGCGCGTCCCGCGTGGCGTCGGGTATGGCGCCGATCCCGGCATAGGCCGCGTTGCCCACGACAAAGGCCATGCGCGGGGCGTCCTGCCGGGCCGTGGCCGGGGCCGCCATGACCAGCATCACGAGCGCGAGAAGGCCGGCCATCATGGCGGCCGGGGCAAGGCCATGTCGGTGCAGGTAATCTATGACTGTGGGTCCCGCGTTCATCTGCCGGTCTTCCCTTGAAATATGCCTGCGAGCGTAGCGTAAAACCCGAACCGTGACGAGTCCCCGACACGGGCCCGCCGCCCCGGGCGGCCTCGGGGCGCTCCGGGGCGGCCCCGGCGCGGGTCTGCGGGTTTGCCACGGCGCCCGGCGGCTGCTAAGCATAGGATTATTCAATGCATCCTGTCACAGGCCCTGTCATGACGGATTTCCCCTATTGCGTCGCGCGCCGCGTTTTCGCGCGCTCTTTCCTCGCATTTCATGCATCTCCGGGCCGGGCCGCGGCACCGCACCGCACCGGGACGGGCCGCGGATGACACCCGAGGATCATCTCGCCCCGCTTGCGGACGGCGAAAGCTGCGGACCCGATCTCTTCGACAGCTTCGATCCGGCCTTCGAGACCTACATGAACGATGTCGAGATGCGCCTGCCCGCGGCGTTCTTCGATGCCGAGGGCAGACCGGCGGTCAAACCCGACTCGATCGATCTCGAGGCCGAATGGTCCGCGGTCGCGGCGCTGCTCGCGCGGTCCCGCGATTTGCGCCTGCTGGCGAATTACGGGCAGTTCTGCGCCGTGGCCCGCGATCCGGACGCCCTGGCCGATTGCCTGCGGCTGATGGCCGACCTGCTGGACAGCTATCCCGATGACGTGCATCCGCGGATCGGCGAGGACGTGATCGACCGCACGAACGCGATCGAGCTTCTGGCGACGCGGGCGACGGTGGTGATGCCGCTCGAATTCACGCCCCTCGTGCGCGACCGGCGCCTGCGCGAGATCAGCTTTCGCCGGATCGCCCTGGCGCGCGGCGAACGGACCGCGCAGGGCGGCGAGACGGCAGAGGATGTCGAGGCCCTGTTCGGGGCCCTGCGCGCGGCCGAAAACGCCGACGCCGCCACGGCCAGCCATGCGACGCTTCTACGGATAAAGGAGGCGGTGGCGCGGATCGAAAGCCGCTGCCTGCAGCACGAAACACACCCGTTCCGGCCCAATCTGGAGGAGCTGACCGCGCGTCTCGACGACCTCATCGGGGTTCTGGAAGAGGCGCGCCCGGAACTGGGCGGGACCACCGCGCCCGACGCGGCGGAGGCCCCCGAAGACACGGACGCGGCGGCAGAGCTGGAAGGCGCCGCCGCCATGCCCGACGAGGCCGCGCCCGCGGTCGGGCGCATTACCGACACCGCACAGGCCCGCGCAGCGCTCGACGCGCTCGAGGCGTATTTCCGCCTGCACGAGCCGTCCTCGCCCGGTCTGGTGCTGGTGCGTCAGGCCCGCCAGCTTGTCGGGCGGCCCCTGGTCGAGGCGCTGGATCTGCTGGTGCCCGAGATGGCGGGCCGCGCCCGGATCGATTTCGGCCGCGACACGGGCTTCGTGCTGACCATGGAGCGGATGCGCGCCCTGTCGGAGATCGCCCCCGCCGAAGACGGCCCTGCCACGGCCGAGATCCCGGATTTCACCGTGACCGGACGCAAGCAGGCCACCGCGCTGATGAGCGCGCTGGAGGCCTATTACACGGGCAAGGAACCCTCGAGCCCGATCCCCGTCCTGCTGACCCGGGCGCGCGGCTGTCTCAACCAGAGCTTTACCGCCATTCTCGCCGAGTTTCTGCCGGCACCGGACTGACAGGCGGCTCCGGGGGTCGGATGGCCCGGTACCGCCCGGTCAGAGCACGCCCAGCCGGAGCGCCAGCCGCCCGAGCATTTCGCGCAGCGCCTGCTCCAGCATCGCCATGTTGCCGTAAGGCCGCCAGCCAAGGGCATCGCGCCAGGTGGTGGTGCGGAAATCCACCGGATAAGGTACCAGGCCCTGCCAGCCCGCGCGCTCGAATTCACCAAGCGCGCGGGTCATGTGAAACCCCGAGGTGATCAGCAGCCAGCGCCCCTCCGGACCGGGCGGCCCGAGCCGCTCGAGCGTCAGGCGCGCGTTCTCGCGGGTGTTGCGCGCCCGGTCCTCGAGGATCAGCCGGGCAGGTTCGATGCCGAGACCGGTCAGGATACGGGCGCTGATCTCGGCCTCGCCCGGCACCACGGTGCCGTCGGCGCGGGTGTGCCCATGCCCGCCGGTGACGATCACCGGGATGTCGGGAAACCGGTGCGCCAGCATCGCCGCCGCGATCACCCGGTCGCCGGCCTCGTTCACCTCCGCGCGCTGCCAGTGGGCGCTGATCGCCCGCCGTTCGGCCCCGCCCAGCAGGATGATCCCGTCCACCGCGTCAGGGACAGGGGTGACGGCATGATCCGCCTCGCGCGCGGCGATGACCGGCCAGCCCAGTGGCAGGGTGGTGACGATCAGCGCGCCCACCAGCAGCACAGCCAGCACCCGCCGGGCCGCCACGACCCGCCCCCGCCACAGCATCACAAGCGCCAGCCCGAGCCCCAGCAGGCCCCAGACCATGGGGGAGATGACGAAACCGGCCAGTTCGCGCAGCATGAATATCAGGGTCTCCATCCGTGTCCTCCGGTGTCGATCGCCGCAAGGGCGGCGCGGTAGGCGTCGATCACGATCGCCTGGTCGAAGTCGCGTTCGACATGGTCCCTCGCGCGGCGCCCCATCGCCTCGCGCGCCTCGGGCGACAGCGCGATGAAGCGGGCGCAGGCGCGGGCAAGACCGGCCCCGTCGCGGACCGCGCACAGAAAGCCCGTCTGCCCGTCGATGACGGCATCGCGGCATCCGGGCACATCGGTGGCGATGCAGGGCCGCGCCATGGACGCGGCTTCGAGCAGGGTACGCGGCATGCCCTCGCGGTAGGAAGGCAGGACCACGCAATCGGCCGCGGCGATGACCGGGCGCACATCGGGCACCTCGCCGAGATGCTCGATCAGCCCCTGCCGGTGCCACTCGGCCACCGTTTCGGCCGGGATCGCACTGCGATTGTCGGCCCCGAGGGCCCCCAGCAGCCGGAACCGCGCCCCGGGCCAGCGCGCCCGGATGATCCCGGCGGCCTCGGTGAACTCGACCACGCCCTTGTCGCGCAGCACCCGCGCGATCATCAGGAAGACCGGGGCCCCGGGCGGATGATCGGGGCGGCCGGTGGCCGGGAACCGCGCCGGATCCACCCCCGATCCGGGCAGTATCCGGACCTGCCCGGGGCGCACGAGGGCGCGCGCGAGAAACAGGTCGCGGTCATCGGCGTTCTGGAAGAACACGCATGGCACCCCGGCGAAGGCCCGCCGGTAGAGGGCCTCGACCAGCCCCTGCAGCCCCCGACCCGACAGGAAGGCGGTCCCGAGCCCGGTGATGTTGGGCAGGAAGGGAATGCCGCGCGCCCGGGCTGCCAGGGCCCCGAAGATGTTGTTCTTGATCGTGTAGCTCAGAACGGCATCGGGACGGTCGCGCCCCATCTGCCGCCAGAACCGCCACAGCAGCGCCAGATCGCGCACCGGCGACAGACCCTTGCGGTCCATCGGCAGATCGATCACCCGGCAGCCCATCGTCTCGAGGATCTCGGCCGCGGCGTCGCGCGGGGCCAGGACCGTCAGGCGGTGCCCGTCGGCCAGCAACGCCGCGATCAGGCCGCGCCGGAAATTCACCAGGTTCCAGGCCGCGTTCACGGTCACCAGAAGATGCAGGGGGGCGGGCCGGGTCATCGGGGTCTCATCCCAGCCAGACCTGGTAGGGAAGCCAGGCGCGCGAGAAATTCCCGAAGACCAGCCAGACGGTGAGGATCAGGGCGTAATAGATCACGATCAGCAGGACGATCGCCGGGTTGCGGCGATGATAGCGCCCCATGAGATCGGGCAGATGCGAGAACACGAAAAGCTGAAGCGGAATCATGTAAAGCGCGATCCGGTCGAGGGCGGTGCTGATATTGGTGACGAAAAAGCCGGCCAGCAGGGCCAGCGAGATCAGCGCGAACAGGGTCCAGACCTTGTATTCGGCGAGAGGGATGCGAATGCGCCGCCGGTAGATCAGGAACAGCGCGGCCGGAACCGCATTCATCCCCAGGCGGAACAAGGCGCCCGCAGAGGCGTATTGTGCCGTCACGTAGTTGCGTATCAGGCGCTCGGCCGAGTCTCCCAGAAGCACCTGGTAGCCGATCACGCCGGTGATGATCACCAGAAGGATGATTAGCCACCGATCGCGCGTGGCGGTCAGCGCCACGATCGGAAGCAGGATAACGGCGCTCTTGTGAAACAGCGCCGCGATCAACACCCAGACGATGAATTTCACCGGACGGCGGCGGCCGAGGGCCACCAGCCCGAGCATGACCAACCCGATCG
>Ga0102928_1001142_pt1 | contig 16951 bp, 15 predicted proteins | sample SalPonR1_B_D1_MG_FD_78504 | JGI IMG/M metagenome (GOLD analysis project Ga0102928, IMG submission 78504) | Salt pond soil microbial communities from South San Francisco under conditions of wetland restoration - Salt Pond MetaG R1_B_D1_MG | ecosystem: Environmental > Aquatic > Marine > Intertidal...
ATAGCGCTATCTATTTATGGTATCATAAGCCGCCTGTTAATGTTTGCAAACTTCCCTGTGATCGGAATTACACAGGGGTTTGTACCAATAGTGGGCTACAATTACGGTGCAAAGCTCATAGGCCGGGTAAAGCAAATGATTCGTTTATCCATGGTTAGTGCTACCATCATCGCGATATCTATTTTCACCGTTATCATGGTTTTTACCCCTCAAATCGTTTCCTTATTTACAAATGATACAATACTTATTGACCGGACAACTCCGGCACTTCGAGCGGTATTTCTTGCAACACCGCTTATTGCCATAAACCTTCTTGGAAGTGCTTATTTTCAGGCCATCGGAAGAGCTCGGCCTGCATTCGTCTTATCACTCTCGAAACAGGGATTCCTTTTAATTCCGTTAATCTTCATCCTGCCTTTGCAGTTTGGTATTTACGGCATTTGGTACTCTTTCCCAATCGCTGATGTAGGGGCCGCTTTAATAACAGCTATATATTTGAAATACCATTTCAAAAAAAATCCTCTGGGCCAAACAGAAATCAAACCTTTATAAAAATCTTTTTTCTGTAGAGGATTACCGCTGGTATATACAATATTGAGGTATAGATCAGTGCGTATAAAAAGGATCCGAGTTTAGCGGGTAATCCGATCTCGACTACAGCTTCCAAAAACATTTGATTTAAGGGCTGAATTCCCATTAAATCATTATAAAATACAGTTAATAACATCCCCGAAAGAACGTAGGAGGTTATTGCATTAGCCCCAAACACGATACCTGGCCGGGTCCACTTTTTATATTCAAGCACATCAACAATCAATAAAAACGCACCCAGAAACATCATTGCAAGTCCACCCGATGCCAGCACATATGAGCTGCTCCATAAATTTTTATTCAGCGGAAAAAACCAGGACCAGACGATACCAACAACGAACAGGGCAAACCCGACAAAAAATATCCAGGTTAATTTTTGATATGTTTCCTTATCTGATAAAACCAACTTACCACTAACCATCCCCAGAACACAGGTCCCTATAGCTGGTAACGTACTCAAAAAGCCTTCAGGGTCCCATGTTCGTTCATAGAAATAGCCAGGTACTACTTGTCTGTCGAACCATGCGGCAAAATTTACTCCGGGCTCAACATTTGGCGCAATCAATCCGGAAGATACTTTCGAAATATTTTCCAGCTCAACCATTCTGCCACCGGCTCTCTCAATCATACCTGTATTTAAGGCCTGCTGAATCACCCCGTCAATAGGTACAGGAATTGTATACAGTATCAGCCAATAACCAACCAATATAGAGCTGAGAATAACAACCTGCTGTTTCCAGGTGGTGTGTAGAAACAGAAGAGAACAGCATAAAAAAACAATGGCTATTCGCTGTAATACACCTACATACCTGATATTCCCGAAATCAAATTCAGGCCATAGCCAAAGAAAAATTCCAAGTAGATATATTTTAATTGAACGTGAAAAAATCTTCTTATAAATATCTCGCTTTGGAGCTCCTGCTTCCAGTCGTTTGCTGTAAGCCAGTGTAATAGAAACCCCTACAATAAATAGGAAAAATGGAAATACCAGGTCAGTAATCGTCATGCCGTGCCAATCGGCATGAAGAAGAGGATCATATACGTGCGACCAGGAACCAGGGCTGTTCACAACAATCATTGCGGCGATTGTAAATCCCCTTAAGGCATCCAGGCTTACTAAACGGCCGGTAAGCATATTATTTTGACCCATGATTTTTGATACAGTGTTAAAACAAATTTCACCGAATCAATAACATCATTTTCCTATAAAGATTCCACAATAAAAAAAGTACCTTTTACTCAATAAATCATTGCAGCTCACATTAAAACTTTAAACAGTGCATACTAGTTAATGAAAACCAAAAACAACAGAAACTTGATGAGGCAAAAAAAAGCTAAACCGTCCATTGTTACCCCAAGTTGATTAAGAGATAATTATCAGGAAGGCCTCATTTTTGGACGATTGTTAAACATCTCACCATTATCAAAAGGCTAATTTACAGGCTCAAGGCCATCAAGGGCCCATGGCATAAGCTCCGATACCGTTGGATGCACCAGTACCACTTTTCGGTACTCTTTACACGAAATATCGCTATGCATAATGGCTGCAAACATATTAATGATCTCGTCTCCGCCCGGCCCCAAAACGGCTGCGCCAAGAATTTTGTCGGTATCGGCATCTACCAGTAGTTTAGCAAACCCATTTGTTTCCCCCATCTCTTTAGCACGGCTAATTTTATTCATTGGCCGGGTCGCTTTCAAAACATTTTTACCAGCCGAAAGTGCCTCTTTTTCAGACATACCCACTCTGCCAAGCGGAGGGTCCGTGAATAAACTATAAATTGTATTCCTTTTGGATATTGTTCTATCTCCACCATTTAATACGTCCAATACAATTTCAGCATCATTAACAGATGTGTGAGTAAAAGCACCCTCACCATTTACATCTCCAACGGCAAACACACCTTCTACACCGGTTCTGCAGTAATCATCTACTTCTATATATCCGCGATCTGAAATGGTTAAACCCGCCGCTTTTGGATTTAGACCGTCACTGTTTGGCCTTCGTCCGGCTGCTATCAGCAGGTGACTTCCTGTAACCGTTTCACCATTTTTCAAATTCAGAATAATTTTCCCGTTTCTATTCGAAACACTCTTTGCTTCGGCATTACAATGGATACGAATACCTTCTCCTTCTAATATCTCTCTGATTGCTTCTGCCACATCTCGGTCTTCACGTGGCATTAACTGGCCGTCTCTTTGGATAATGGTTACTTCAGATCCAAATCGCCGGTAAATCTGGCTGAATTCTGAACCAATATATCCACCGCCAATAATGATCAGGTGTCTGGGAAGCTCCTTCAGGTTCAGTAATCCCGCACTATCCATCCACGGAACGTTATTCAGGCCATCTATCGGGGGAGCAAAAGGCCTTGTACCTGTATTGATATAAATTTTCTCGGCAGTAAGCTCTTCTCCGTTTACTTCTATCACTTTTTCAGATGTAAATGTACCCCATCCTTTAATGAGGGTCACGTTATCTGTATTTGCCATCCAGCTTTCCAGTCCCTGGCTTGAACCGTTCCTGATCTCGTTCATTCTCTCTCTGATTCTTTCGTAGTCTATCGTAATATCTCCGGTACTGAATCCATAAAACTCTCCCTGTCTCGCTTTGTGAATGGCTTTTGCACTGGCTACAAGTGTTTTAGTGGGAGTGCACCCATAATTAACACAGCTGCCACCTATTTTAGCCCCTTCAATTACAGCAATTGACTTCCCGGTAGGTATAAGCCTCCCTAAAAGTGTTCCCGTAGCCTGGCCTGTTCCCAAAATGATATGGTCAAATGATTTCATAAAATTTCCCAACCGTTTTTTTACTTTTATTCATTACAATTGTTGTGAAAGAGTATTTATGTTTAGGGTGTTCTTCATCACAAAATTGTAATTAATTATTTTTGATGATTATAATGAGTTTAATCATATAATTAATTTAACTAATGCAGAGCATATGGATTTACAGTTAACCGATCAGCGATTTATCATTTGCGGAGCCAGCAGTGGGTTTGGTGAAGCCGTTGCCAAACAGTTACTTATTGAAGGCGCCAATGTTGTTTTAGTTGCGCGACGCGGAGATCTTCTGGAAGAGAAATTTTCGCATTTTGATGAGAAAACAGAAATTATTGAAGGAAGCCTGATCTATTCAGATACTCTTGATAAGATTGAGAAATCTGCAAAAAGAAGTCCGTTACATGGCATTCTGCTTAACGCCGGCGGGCCCCCTACAGGCACTCCCCTTCAAACAACAATGGATGACTGGGATTCGGCATGGCACCTTGTGATGAGATGGAAAATAGATTTGGCGCTTCGGCTTGCACCGGTTTTTCGAGATAACAACTATGGACGCATGCTCTTTATTGAAAGCCGGTCTGTTAAGGAACCGATTCCCACACTTACTCTAAGCAATGCTTTCAGAGCCGGCGTTGTCGGGTTTGCCAAAACACTTTCGTTGGAAGTAGCGCAAAGCGGTGTTACGGTAAATGTTCTGGCACCGGGAGCTCACAAAACCCCCGCGATCGAACGAGTTATCAAAAACAATAGCTCCGTAAAAGGGGTTAGTTATGAAAAAGCTGAAGAAGAGATGAAACAGTCGATTCCTGTGGGAAGGATGGGAACCGCAGAAGAGATTGCCTCGCTTGCTTGCTGGCTTCTATCTCCTCTCAGTGGCTATGTTACAGGCCAAACACTTAGCCACGACGGTGGGGCCGTTCATGGGATTTTCGGATAGGTAACGGTTATAGTTTGATTGGGTCTTTTACATTTATTCCCGAAAAATTGCTGGCTGATCGGGTACTGAAAACCTGAAAATGTCGTTGCGGCTGTAATGACCGGTCACATCAAAGTCCATTCGGCTTTCCACAAGCAGTTTTTCGCTTATAGTTGCAGTTAAAAGTCCTTCTTCGTTATAGAGAGGGCCGGCCAGTATCTCACCCATTGGTGATACGATAACACTCCCTCCACGGCTTAATATTTCCGGACGATCTGCTGCAATTTCTGATTGTAAATGATCAGGATAATGTTGCTTGGTAAGGTATTGATTACAGCCCAGAACATAACATCTCCCTTCTCTGGCAATGTGTATCATTGTACTGATCCAGGAATCTCGGGAATCGGCCGTTGGAGCGATATAAATCTCAGTACCTTTTTCGTATATCGCCATTCTCGCAAGCGGCATGTAGTTCTCCCAGCAAATAAGCCCTCCAATCTTTCCGATTTTCGTATCAAAAGTAGTAAGTGTTGTACCGTTCCCCTCTCCCCAAATAACTCTTTCTGCGGCAGTTGGCTTCATTTTCCGATGCTTTCCAAGCAACCTGCCCTCAGGATTAAAGTAAAGAAGAGTGCAGTAAAGCGTTTTATTTATGGAATCACGTTCCGTTACCCCCATCACAATGTACAACCTGTTCTGTTTGGCAATTTTGCCAATCTGATCGGTAACAGGACCCGGAACCCCCACGCTGTTTTCCCAGTATTCTCTGAATTGCTCTCTGCCAGCTTGTGTTCGGCTGCCAACAACCGTACCAAAACCCAGACCAGCCGGATAAGCGGGAATAAAACTTTCCGGAAAAACAAGCAGATCAACTCCCTCACTTGAAGCTCTCTCAGCCCACACAGCAGCTTTTTCAACTGTTTTCTGTTTATTGAATACAATGGGTGATAACTGGGCACATGCAACTTTATAACTTTTCATCAGAAGACTTTTTAATCTTACATTATTAAATATAGGTACGCATCTCAAATGTATTGATTCATCCGCTGATATCGAATATTTATCAAAAGCGGTAAAACTTTTTTTCATTTTATACTGAATTTATAATTTTATTTTACTCACTTATCGACTCACTGACGTTTCAATATGAATCAAACTTTTCAAAAAAATATTACACTTAAACCCAGGGAAAGAGGTTTTCACCTTATTACAAATGAAGTTCTGCAGCAGATTCCGGAACTTGATAAAATCGACGCCGGGGTTGCACACATATTTATTCAACACACCAGTGCAAGTTTAACGATTAACGAAAATGCAGACCCTTCGGTCAGGCGAGATTTTGAGACACATTTTAACCGCATGGTTCCTGAAGATACAGATCTGTTTGAACACACTCATGAGGGCCCCGATGACATGACTTCCCATATAAAAACATCAATGCTTGGCAGTTCTGTAACGATTCCCATAACAAATGGACGCTTTAACATGGGAAGATGGCAGGGAATTTACCTTTGTGAACACCGCAACTATGGGAAACGGCGAAAATTAATCATTACGGTTACAGGAAGTTAAATCGAATAATTTACATTCTAATGATAGAGCCCTTAAAAATTTCTGCAGTTCAGTTTGAGCATAAAAGCCTCAACAAAGATTATAACCTTTCAATGATGGAGAGAATGTGTTCTGAAGCTGCAGCGGAGGGGGCAAAAATAATTGCGTTCCATGAATGCTGTATATCGGGATATACAGCTGCAAAATCCTTATCAGTTAGTGACCTGCTGGATATATCTGAGACGGTTCCGGATGGTCCCTCTACAAAAAAGCTGGTTCAAATCGCAGCAAAACATAATATTGTTATCCTGGCAGGGTTGTTTGAAGTCGACAAGTCCCAAAAATGTTACAATACATATATTTGTGTTGATCAAAACGGGTTGGTTGCAAAGCATCGTAAACTTCATCCTTTCATACACTCCGGTTTATCCTCAGGAGAAAACTACACCGTATTTGAAATACTGGATTGGAAATGCGGGATCCTCATCTGTTATGATAACAATATTGTTGAGAATGTTCGTGCAACCAGTCTGCTTGGCGCAGATATTCTGTTTATGCCGCACGTCACAATGTGTACACCCTCAACCAGGCCCGGTGCTGGGTTTGTTAACCCTGAACTCTGGCATAATCGTAAATCAGACCCAACTTCACTGCGAGAAGAATTTAACGGTCTGAAAGGACGTAAATGGCTGATGAAATGGCTGCCGGCTAGAGCTTATGATAATGCAGCTTATGTCGTTTTTACAAACCCGATAGGGATGGATGAAGACCAATTAAAGAACGGCTGTTCTATGATTCTTGATCCTTTTGGCGATATCATCGCTGAATGCAAAAAACTGGATAATGATCTGGTTACAGCAATCTTAACATCTGACAAACTTGAGGACGCAGGTGGTAGCAGATATAAAAAAGCCCGAAGACCAGAACTATATAGCCGTATTATTGGAAAATCTCACCATTCAGAACAGAAAGTGGCCTGGCTTGATGATGAAGATGGGGCTCAACGTTGATCAAAACTTTACCCAACCGTCTAACTTTTTACGCTACTCTTCGTACAATTTGTCATAATCACCGAAATATCACACAATGGGCTTAAAAAACGAGACAAAAACGGGCTATAATACCAAAACCTTTTACGAAGAGTATGTAGAAGGTATGAACACACGACAGCTTGGTCGTGAATTTCAATCTGATTCGGATCGTCTCAAAAGATTATACGAAGAGGTTGTAAAACAGAAAAACCCCAGGGTCGCATCGGAAGACCTCTCCTTTTCGCAGCGGACATTAAGCCTCCTTTCAGCACTCACAAAACGGTTAAACCCGGTGAGGCGGCTGGTTTTTGGCGTATCGATCGTAACTTTTGTCAGCCACTATTTATTTAGCCTGGTTGGACTTTCCGGTCTCATTTTTCACCCTGTGCTATTGCCTGTTTCTTTTCTGGGAATGCTTCTGATTCTAATGATCGAGCTGCTGGAAAAATCTGACGTCCAAAAAGAACTGGATTTTGCGCGGGATATACAGTTGAGTCTTCTGCCTCCTTCTTCTGCCGTATTTGATGGCCTTGAGATAAACTCCTTTGCCGCTACTGCTCTCGAAGTAGGTGGCGACTACGTGGATATAATACACACCGACAGTGGAACCTATATCATTATTGCGGACGTATCAGGCAAGGGTATGAGCGCTGCACTCTACATGGTTCGAATTCAGGCTTTGGTGCATCTGTTAATCAACAAACTCCACCCGGGCCCAAAAGATCTTTTTCTTGAACTGAATAATTATATCAAATCAAACAAAAGAGATAAAACCTTTATAACCGGTTGCGCAGCGTTTTTCCCAAAAGGTGATAATTATTTCACATTCGCCAGAGCAGGTCATAACAACCCTATTGTATATAACAAAGAGAAAGATGCCACATTTAAAATAAATACAACCGGGTTTGCTCTCGGAATGACATCCACTCCCGCTCTGAAGAAAAACATGAAAGAGTCGCGATTTAAGTTTGAAAAAGGTGACAGTCTTCTTTTTTACACAGACGGCCTTGTTGAGGCAAGAAATAACCGAAATGAAGAGTATGGTTTTGAGCGGCTCGAGGGCTTGTTTTCCATCTACGGTTCCCTGCACTCCAAAACCATCACAAAAAAGATTCAATCTTCTGTTGAATCTTTCCTTGGAGAAGAAAAACCGCTGGACGATATCACGTTTACGACCATTCACAAATCTTCATAACAGGTTCTAAACGCAATAAGTACTACAATCAGAGCTCAATAACACTGCTCTTAAACATCTTCCGATTTGGATTAAAAGTCGAAATGAGCGGCTGTTCGCTGCGCTATTTTCTCTGGAGTGATGCCAAAATGGTCAAATACCTGCTCGTAAGGAGCCGAAACTCCAAAATCATCCACACCGATTGTCAATCCGTCACTTCCGACCCATTTATGCCATCCAAATGTTGAACCGGCTTCTATAGAAACCCGGTTTTTGATTCCTGACGGAAGTACAGACTCCTTATATTCATGACTCTGTATCTCAAAAAGTTCAAGTGATGGGGCACTTACTACTCTCACAGCTATGTCGCTTTCCTCCAGAATGTCTGATGCAAGCAGTGCAGGATAAACTTCAGAACCCGTGGCTATTAAAATTACGTCTGGACTATCTGCCTGTTCTTTCTTGATAATGTAGGCGCCATTCTCTGATCCACTTGCTTTACCAAATTTAGTACGATCCATTGTTGGCAGAGCCTGGCGAGTGAGCACCATCAAGGATGGACCATCACTCCTCTTAATAGCCGATTTCCAGCAATAAGAAACTTCATTCGCATCTGCAGGCCTCATCACGTGTACGTTAGGGATAGCTCTCATTGCCGCTAGATGTTCTACCGGTTGATGTGTTGGCCCGTCTTCACCAAGTCCAATACTGTCATGAGTAAATACAAAAAGCGAGGGTATTTTTGAAAGGGCGGCAATACGTATAGCCGGTTTATTGTAATCAGAAAAAACCAGGAAGGTTCCTCCATATGGTATAACACCTCCATGCAAAGCCATACCGTTCAATGCTGCTGCCATGGCGTGCTCTCTTACACCGTAATGCAGGTTTCTACCCGTACGGTTTGTTGCGGTAAATACTCCTTCACCGTCAAGATTCGTATTATTACTGCCCGTGAGGTCAGCGGAGCCGCCTATTAGATTTGGCAGCACTTCAGCTATACTGTTTAAAACTTTTCCTGAGGCCTTTCGGCTGGCCATTCCTTTATCATCAGCTTCAAAAACAGGAAGAAATTCGTCCCAGTTTTCAGGGAGCATCCGGGTAGTGAATCGAATAAAATTCCTATACTCATCAGGATACTCTGTTTTATAGTCAGCTGCGTATTGATCCCATTCGCTTTCCAATTGCTCACCACGGGATAAAGCTTCCCGCATAGATTTTTTAACCTCTTCGGGGATAAAAAATGGCTCATTTGAAGGAAATCCAAGATTCTTTTTTGTGGCTATAATTTCATCATCGCCCAAAGGTGCTCCATGTGAATCAGCAGTACCTTCCTTGGCCGGGCTCCCAAAACCGATGGTTGTTTTACACTCGATTAATGAAGGCAGATCTGAGTCTTGGGCTTCCCTGATAGCAGCTTCAATTTCTTCATGACTGTGACCATCAATAGACAAAACGTGCCATCCATAGGCTTCAAATCGCTTTAGGGTATCATCGGTAAACGATAGGTCGGTTGAGCCATCAATAGAGATTCGGTTTGAATCATATAAATAGATCAGTTTTCCAAGTTTCAGATGCCCCGCAAGCGAGGCTGCTTCATGGGAAATACCCTCCATCAAGTCGCCGTCGCTCACAATAGCGTAGGTAAAATGGTCAACAAGGTTAAAATCATCTCTGTTAAACGACTCAGCCATAAATTCTTCAGCCATTGCCATTCCCACACCAGTTGCAAATCCCTGCCCAAGCGGACCCGTTGTGGTTTCTACTCCGGGAGTTGAACCATATTCCGGATGACCCGGTGTGTGGCTATTGTATTGGCGAAAGTTTTTTAGCTCGTTAAGCGGCAGGTCGTAGCCGGTTAAATGCAAAAGTGAATAAAGCAGCATGGAACCATGTCCGGCAGAGAGAATAAAACGATCGCGATTAAACCACTGCGGATTGTTCGGGTTATGCTTTAAAAACTTAGTCCAGAGCACATAAGCTGCATCTGCCATGCCCATGGGCATGCCTGGATGTCCGGAATTAGCAGCCTGTACGGCATCCATTGAAAGAACACGAATAGTGTTTACGCTTAATTCAGCTAAGTTTTGTTGATTGCTCATGAAGATTAGAACGTTTTACAGGGAAAATTTAATTTTGCAGAAGATAGGCAAGATGTATGCAAGCCAAAAGTATAGACAAAAAAAAAGCCATGTTTATTAACACGGCTTTTCGTTCTCAGATCGTTTAGTTTACCGACCTGCGTGGCCTTCGCACTTCAGCTGAAACTCCAGTTCGTGATTGGCCGGCTCTGTGAAATCACCGTAGCGTGCATTTTCAAATGCGGAGCATGCACCCTCTACTTGTCCCAACCCTTTAAGGGCTGTACCCAGCTCAAAATAAATCTTAGCTTTGTCTGCAACACCACCTGTATGATATTCCAGTGCCTGTCTTGCATGAGTTTCGGCTGCAGACCAATTTCCTCTTTTGTTGTAAATTTCAGAAAGACGATAGTGTTGTTCATCGGAAGTAGGATCGTACTGCTCCACCATATTAAGCAGTTCAATTGCACGGTCGAAGTTACGCTCCTCACCTAAGTTCACTCCACGGAAAATCAATTCTTCTGCAGCACCTTCCCTGGCATTCTCAAGAGTAGTGTTATCACCAACCTGTTCGGCTACCGTTATGGCTCTGTCGTACCATTCCATCCAGGAGTCAACATCCTCAGGTGTCATATTTTTTTGAACGATTCCTTTCTGGTAATAAGCAGCCGCATAATTTGAGTTCAGCTCTAAAGCTGTATTCAAATCACTCATAGCTTCTTCCAGATTATCCTGACGGAAATTAAGAATAGATCTTACGTAATAGAGCTGAGGTATGGCTCCCCTGGCCTGTTGTTCAACCTGCTGGTTTCCAAATTCAGCAGCCGCTTCCTGTGACGCTTTAAAGTCTTCAATAGCTGTATCTATGGCTGATATTGTGCGCTCGCTTTGATATGTTCGGTAAGAGCTGGATGCACGGCTTCCGTATACTCTTGGAAGTCGCTCTTCGATAAGGTCTGTAATGTCATTTAATCCGTTTTCACGGGATATTTCGAGGGCACTTCTGTAAAGTTGAATGGCTCCGTCAAAATCATTACTCCCGGCAAGTTCCTGTGCACTATTATACATCTCAATGGCTTGCACACGAGCTTCGTCTTGCGCCTGCGTAATTTCTGCGGTACCCAGCAACAGAAACATTACGAAACTAAAGGATAAAATGGTTTTCAGTGATTTCATGCTTATATGGTTATTTTGGATTCTGTCTGAATAAACGTGCCTAACTTAATGAAAATTTTACTACAAATTCATTAACCGGCACTGTTTTTTTTACATTCAAGTCAAAAAAAAGTTCCTAATAGGAAAAATTGGGTTTTGGTTTCCTGTCTTTATAGAAATCGCATACATATTTTACGGCCTCACTGCAGTCATCTGTAATGTGAAATAAGTTTTTATCTTTCTTACTGATATACGCTTCATTGATCAATGTATCTTCTATCCAGTCTGTCAATCCGCTCCAGTAATCTTTGCCAATCAACACAATAGGGATAGGCTCAATTTTTTCTGTCTGAATCAGGGTTAGTGTTTCAAACAGTTCATCAAGTGTTCCAAACCCTCCCGGAAATACAATAAATCCCTGCGCATATTTAACAAACATCACCTTACGCACAAAAAAGTACTTGAAATTAATTACATAATTCGGAGAAACATATGAGTTTACCCCCTGCTCTTTTGGAAGCTGAATACCAAGCCCAACCGATTTTGCCTGCACATTGTAGGCTCCTTTGTTTGCAGCCTCCATAATTCCGGGTCCACCCCCGGTAATAATGCCAAACCCATTTTCAGCAATAGCTTCTGCCGTGCTTACGGCTAATTCATAATACTTAGATCCCGGTTTTATTCGCGCTGAACCGTAAATAGAAATACAGGGTCCAATCCTGAGAAGGGAATCGTACCCATCAACAAATTCACCCATAATTTTAAAAACACTCCAGAGATCCCGGTTACTGTCATCTTGAAATTGATTAACACTATTACCGTTTTCCGAAAATGATTTTTCTTCCTTCATAATATGCTATTCTTTATTAAATATGTTCAGTAAAGATTTACTCTGACCCTCACACCGGGATGTCCGTCCTGCAATATTGCCGGCCCCACACTTGCGCTCAAATCGTCCGAAACGTCGAAACTGCGCATATGAGCAAAGATATATGCATCGAGTGCGTTAAGCCCGTACGCCAGACCCAGCACAACAAACATAAAATCACGACGATTTCTAAAACTGTTCCTCGCAGACTGCAGCTGGTTCGGGTTCACGTTAGCCAGTCTCTCGGGAGTTGGCCCAAACCTAAAATCATTGTCATCACCCTGGTTAGTATTGTAAAAAGCTGCTCTGTAATCTTTATAATTATTATTCAGATAGATCGTATAGGCACCAATTCCTGCAAACATCCCATAAATAATGGGCACCTTCCATATTTGCTTATTTTCGATTTGACCCCATCCGGGTATCGTTAACGATTTAAACAGAACAGATTTAGGTGATGGCAACGAGTCAGTACGGTTTTGAAGTGTGTCCTGTGTAAAAGAGGAAAATTCTTGCTCATTATAGTCCAATTGGTTGTACAGAGTATGATTATTGAACCAGGTTGAAAAATTCTGTGCGAAAAGGTCAGATGTGGTCAAGAAAAAAACGGTAATAAATAAAAATTTAATCCATTTCATTAAAAAGCTGCATCAGTCGTTCTAAATCGTCGTTAGAGTAATACTCAATTCTGATCTCACCGCCCTTTGCTTTCTGCTTGATATTTACCTTTGTACTTAATTTATTTCTGAGCTGTTTGGTGAGATCATTTAAAAATGGATTCTCCTTTTTTTCCGGCAATCTCTTTTTTTGATCACTCTTTTTATCGTAGGACTTCACAAGATCTTCCGTTTGCCGAACCGAGAGTGATTTTTTTTCTATTTCCGATAAGATTTTCTTTTGATCTCTCTCTGTTTTTACATTTATAAGTGAACGGGCGTGACCTGCTGATATACGTTCATCGCGCAGCGCAGCCTGAATAAAATCCGGTAGCTGCAGCAGCCGGAGCATATTGGTGACCGTAGTTCTGTTTTTGCCGACTCTTTCGGCGACTTCGCTTTGAGTATAATTCAACTCATCAATCAGACGCTGGTAACCAAGTGATATCTCAAGTGGATTTAAATCTTCCCGCTGAATATTTTCAATGAGTGCAAATGCAATGAGTTCATCATCATTAACTTCACGTATATAGGCAGGAATTTCAGCAATACCGGCAAGCTTTGATGCACGTAAACGCCTCTCTCCACTTATCAATTCGAAGCGTTTTTGCCCAAGGTAGCGAACCGTAATCGGTTGTATCAGGCCATGTTTCTTAATGGATGATGCGAGCTGCTCCAGTGTCTCTTCATTGAAATCACTTCTTGGCTGGTGGGGGTTTGGCCTGATGTGATCCACCGGAATATTCAACACAATATTTACCCTTTCTGCCGGATCAATGGAGACGGCAGTTTTTGTTTTGGGCTCCTCTTGGTTCTTCTCCCCTTTTCCGTCATCATAGTCAGGAAAAAAAGCTCCAAGACCTCTGCCTAATACTTTTTTCGACATAGCTGATTACCGGTTTATGAGAGTACTGGACTCGATTTAAATAGTTTCTTATTTCTCTGAATAATCTCTCTGGCCAATGACAAATAATTTTTTGCTCCAACACTGGACGCATCGTACAATATAGCCGGTTTCCCAAAACTTGGTGCTTCTGCCAGACGAATATTTCTTGCAATGATGGTGGAAAACACTTTCTCGTCGAAGTAACGCTTAACTTCTTCAGCTACCTGGTTCGACAGTCTTGTGCGGGTATCATACATCGTAAGAAGTACTCCCTCAATGTCCAGATCGCGGTTCAGATGCTGCCTGACGATTTTGATGGTATTCAGAAGTTGGCCCAGCCCTTCAAGAGCGTAATATTCACATTGTACGGGAATCATAACCGAGTGTGAAGCAGTAAGCGCATTGATAGTCAGAAGACCTAAAGAGGGCGGACAGTCGATAATTATGAAATCATATTTTTTATCCAGCGAGTCGATTGCTTTTAGTAAAATCCGTTCTCTTTCATTCCGGTCTACCATTTCAATTTCTGCACCCACAAGATTAATATGAGATGGAACGACATCCAGAAATGGAAGTTCTGTTTCGCGAATGGCATCTTTAATATCCACTCCTCCTACCATCACTTCATATACAGAGGTGGTAACAGATTTTGGCTCTATACCAAGACCACTTGTACTATTACTCTGCGGGTCAATATCAATTACAAGCGTAGGATGCTCAATAACAGCAAGACTGGCAGCTAAATTTACGGCTGATGTTGTTTTTCCAACTCCGCCTTTTTGATTGGCAATCGATATAATTTTTCCCATTCTACTAAAAAGGAGTTATGATTCTTATATAAGTTGGAATATAACTCTCACACCATACCTTACCAAAATTAGTTATTCACACTACACGGTGGAAAACTTTATTCGAAAAATTATAAGACTATATTTATTTTGAACCTACTATGAACTAATGAACTCAGCACTTACCTGTTTCCACCGGTGAGATGAATCTGTTGCTGCACCTGCTGAACGGTTCTTGATGAATTTACACGGGTAAGCTTTTTGAGACTGTGATTAAACATTGAATCGACACTGGCAACACTACCCCTGTTAAATCTTTCATGGAAGTGGATAACTTCATCATGGTCAACCCACGGAGAAATCTCCTCCATCTCCCCTGCTGTGCCTGCAGCGACAGAAGAGATGTTTCCAGCTGTTGAAAGGGATGCTTCAGAATTGCCGGTACTGTTCGAATCAGCGCTACCTGGACGTTGCTGATCCTGGATAATAACGGCACCATAAACCATTACTGCGAATAGAGTTATCGCAGCTGATGCAAAAAGATATCTGTATGAACCGGCATCAGTTTTCTTTATAGTTGTGGACTCTGCCTTGTTTTTTACACTGTTGACCACAAATTCCGGTGGTTCAATACATCTGAGTCCGTTCAGACATCCGGCTGTTCTTCTAAGAGTTTCAAGTTCAATAAGAAGGTCTTCATCTTTTTGAAGCTCCCTCTCAAACTCGAGCCGTTCTGCCGGATCCATTTCATTGTAAATATATGCTATACAACGATCTTCTATCTTACTCATAAATATTTTGATTCCTTCTCATGTTCCTCATCAAACATTTTACGAAGGTTAATCAAAGCATATCGCATTCGGCCGAGAGCCGTATTAATTGATACATCAGTAATCTCAGCAATTTCCTTAAAAGGCATTTCGTAGTAATGTCGAAGCATCACTACGGTTCTCTGCTCTTCAGGTAAATTTGCAATATGTTTTAACAGACTTGAAGTTGACTCATCCAGTTCGAGCTTTTCCTGCTGACCTGGCGAATCCTCATCGGGCAACCGATCATAAAAATCTGTCTTTGATCCTTCATCGTATGAGCTCTTAACGTCGACAAACCGTTTTTGTTTTCTAATATGATCAATTGTTGCATTATGTGCGATTCGCATCACCCAGGCTATCCATTTACCCTGTTCGTTATAGGTATCATCCATCTTGGTGATAACTTTCGTGAAGGTCTCCTGAAAGATGTCGTTCGCGGTTTCCCTGTTCTGTATCATGCTGTAAATGTAGGAGTAGATCTTCGCCTGATGACGGTTCATAAGCTCCTGAAAGGCAAGCTGATCATCTTTTTTACGAAACAGATGTACCAGTTCTCTGTCTTTCATCTTTTCGTAATTAACCGGGATATTGTCGCTTTTATTAAGTCTCATCGTTCAAAGATTATGAGTTTGTAACTTTAAATCAAAACAAATAACATATTTCATTCATTCGTAATACTTGCTCTGTATTTCTATACGAAGACTTTCCTGATTCGGTTGGTTTTTTTGTTTCTTCTACTGAAAGTAACAGACTGATACCACCGATACCATCACATTTTCATGTTATATGTTTAACAAACATCATGCCTGGAAATGGTCATACAAGGCTTGTCCTGTTTTTTTACCCGCACTTTTTTGTAAAGTTTCAAGATCAGCTTCTTTTATTTTCTGTACGGAGCCAAACTCCTTCAGAAGTTCTTTTGCCCTTTTATTACCAACACCGGGAATATCCGTCAACTCGGTTTTTAGGGTGCGTTTCGATCTTTTCTGACGATGATACGTAATTGCAAAACGGTGAGCTTCATCCCGGGCCTGCTGAAGTAATTTTAATGCGGGAGAGGTTTTGGGGATCATCACAGGATCTTTTTTCCCGGGCAAAAACACCTCTTCAAGCCGCTTGGCCAGTCCAGCAATTTCACAATGTTCGAAGTAATCAACCTCTTTAAGTGCTTCAATGGCAGCATTTAACTGCCCTTTTCCACCATCCACCAGAATTAAATCGGGCCCATGCAGTTTCTCCCGTTTCACCCTTCCATAGCGCCTCTTCACAATTTCTTTCATGGATGCAAAATCATCGGGCCCTGTGACGGTTTTGATCTTAAAACGCTTGTAGTCACTTTTTCGGGGCCTGGCATCTACAAAGGTCACCATTGAGGCAACCGGATCGCTACCCTGTATATTGGAGTTGTCGAAACACTCAATTCTTCTTGGCAGGGATTGCAGCCGCAGATACTCTTTTAAATCCTCCACGGCTTTTGGAATGCGGTTGCGTTCTGCTTTCTCTTTTTCCAGCCGCCGCTCCCCAAGTTTTAAACGCGCATTTGATATGGCCATCTCCACAAACTGCCGTTTCTCCCCAATTTTCGGAACTTTCAATGGTACTTTTTTACCGTGCATCTCCCATAAATACTGGCTCAGGGGTTCATCATTTTCCATTGG
>Ga0102928_1001143_pt1 | contig 16930 bp, 18 predicted proteins | sample SalPonR1_B_D1_MG_FD_78504 | JGI IMG/M metagenome (GOLD analysis project Ga0102928, IMG submission 78504) | Salt pond soil microbial communities from South San Francisco under conditions of wetland restoration - Salt Pond MetaG R1_B_D1_MG | ecosystem: Environmental > Aquatic > Marine > Intertidal...
AATGTCGATACCGACATGATCATCCCCAAGCAGTTCCTGAAGACGATCAAGCGCTCGGGGCTGGGGGTGAACCTGTTCGACGAGATGCGCTATGACGATGACGGCAACGAAATCCCCGATTTCGTGCTCAACCAACCGGCATATCGTGATGCGGAAATCCTGGTCAGCGGCGAAAATTTCGGCTGCGGGTCCTCGCGCGAACACGCACCGTGGGCGATCAAGGATTTTGGTATCCGTTGCGTCATCGCCCCCAGTTTTGCGGATATTTTCCACAACAACTGCTTCAAGAACGGCATACTGCCCATCACCCTTCCTCGGGCGCAGGTGGATCTGGTGATGCGCGATGCAGAGAAAGGGGCAAACGCACGGATCGAAGTGGATCTCGAGTCGCAGACCATCACCACCTCGGACGGCGAGGTGATCGGTTTCGAAATCGACCCGTTCAAGAAACACTGCCTGCTCGAAGGGCTGGACGATATAGGGCTGACCATGGAGAAGGCACCCGCGATTGACGCGTTCGAAGCCCGCGCCGAGGCCGAGCGTCCCTGGATCTGACACCGCAGACGGCTGCCTGTGGCAATGATCCCGCCACGGGCTTCCCTTGACGCTGAGCCCCTCAAACCCCCTACATTTTGTACCAACCGTGAGAACCGTCTGTTTTCAGGGGGAAAATTGATGCAATAGAGCACCAGTGCTTCCATCAAATCGCCTTATTCATTTGCCTTCTTTAACCAAAATCTTGTCCCGCCAATCGAAAGAAGGCAATAATTGGGCGACAATGAGGCAAACCGCCAGAGAAGGCGGACTCAAGTTGGAACAATGCTGCGGCAGCGTATCGCGGCAGGCCAGTTTGAAGGGAATCGGGCAGTGTTCGCACGACTTACTGGTGCATTCTTTCGTGCAGTTCTGATTGCACTCCTGGTGGCAATGCCGTCTCTTCTCCTGTCCGGGGTCGCCCCGGACACCGCACAGATCGTCATTATCCTTGCCATGCTTTCGGCCGGGCTTGTCTTTGTGGAATATTTCGGGAAATCCCCCAGCATCATAGAGTTCCGGTTCGCCCCGCCCTACAACCGCCTGCGTTTCGGGGCGCTGGCGGCCACTGTCCTGATCCTGTCGCTGATCATGCGCGGCACGACCGAGCCGAACGCCCTGAACATCCTGCTTTCCTATGCCGGCACACAGGTGGGGCTGGCCCTTGATTTCCCCTATTCGCCGGTACGGCTGACACTGCTCATGCTGCCTGAAACAACGTCGGTGGCCAATGTCGCGACTGTCCGCATGGCGGCCGGTGTGGCATATGGCATGTCGATCGTCATGTTGCTGGTCTTTCTGGTTATCGTCCGGCTTTTCTGGTGGCCTGTCCGCCGCCGGGCATTCAATGTCTGGATCAACCTTCCGCTGTTCGATCCGACGGGTGGCGGCGATGTGCTCAACAAGTTGGGGCGCGACAGCAGCGTTAACATCTCGTTAGGGTTTCTGCTGCCATTCTTGGTGCCGGCCGGTATCAAGGCCGCATCGGGGCTGGTCGACATACAATCGATCCTGAGTCCGCAACCCCTGATCTGGACGATGTGCATATGGGCTTTCGTTCCTGCAACCATGATCATGCGCGGCATCGCCATGAACCGGATATCCGAACTGATCAGGGCAAAGCGCCGGCGCGCCTATGCACAGGCCGACGCCGATGGGTTGCAAACCGCCTGAAGGCGGCGCTTGTGGCCACTTGCGTGACGGTCATGGCCGGGCCGGGCATCGCCGATACCATCCGCATCGCCACCTTCCACAGTGAACTGGAACGCGATGGTCCGGGGCGTCTGCTCAAGGCGATCCTGTCGCGCGAGGATCCGCAGGTTCTGGCGGTGCGCGATGTCATCGCCGCCGTGGCCCCGGATATCCTTCTTCTGCAAGGGGTCGATTACGATCACGGGCTGGTCGCCCTGCGCGCTCTCAGGGATACCCTGGCGCAAGACGACGGGCCGCTCTATCCGCATCTGTTCGCCCGGCGTCCCAATACCGGGATGGCCACGAGGCTGGACATGGATGGCGACGGGCGGCTGGGAAGGGCCCGCGACAGACAGGGATACGGGGAATTCTCCGGGCAGGGCGGTATGGCACTGCTGTCACGGTTCCCGATAGCGAAACCGGCGGCGCAGGATTTCAGCGGGCTTTTGTGGAAGGATATGCCCGGCGCCCTGTTACCAGAGGTGGAAGGCCGCCCGTTTCCTTCGGCCCGCGCGCAGGCAGCACAACGCTTGTCCTCGGTCGGGCACTGGGTCGTTCCGATCGAACATCCGGCGGGGCGCCTTCATCTGCTGGCCTTTCATGCAGGCCCCGCCGTCTTCGACGGGCCGGAGGATCGAAACGGCCGTCGAAACCACGATGAAATACTGTTCTGGCAGCATTTCCTGAACGGAGCCTTCGGCAGCCCGCCGACCGTCCGTTTCGCGGTGATCGGGCACGCCAACCTTGATCCCGTGGATGGCGCAGGACGCAAGACCGCAATACGCGCCCTTCTGGACGATCCGCGCCTTCAGGATCCGCTCCCGGCACGCCAGGCCCCCGCGCCCGACGATCCCGGCCATGGCGGTGACCCAAGGCGCGACACCGTATTCTGGCCCGATCCGGGGCCCGGGGCGCTCAGGGTGTCTTATATCCTGCCATCGGCCGATTGGAAGGTGCTTGAGTCCGGTGTTTACTGGCCAGCCGATAACACACCGGGGGCGCAAGCCGCAAAAGCGGCAAGCCGTCACCGGCCGGTCTGGGTGGACCTCGTCGCGCGCACGGACTGACCGCCAGTGTCAGATCCATTTCGCCAGTGGTGGCAGGGACATGAGGACGGCGTTCGCGTCGTGCCCCGTTGCCAACCCGAATTTCGTACCTCGGTCATAGACAAGATTGTATTCGGCATACAGGCCACGATGCACAAGCTGCGTGTCCCTGTCCGCCTCGGTCCAGCCCTGCATGCGCCGCTTCTCGACCAGCGGCACGAAAGCCGGCAGGAAGGCGCGCCCGATATCCTGCGTAAGCGCAAAATCCGCCTCCCAATCGCCCGAGTTCATGTCATCCATGAAAATCCCGCCCACGCCGCGCGCCCGATGCCGGTGCGGGATATAGAAATACTCGTCGGCCCATGCCTTGAGGCGCGGATAGTGATCCGCGCCATGCGGATCCAGATGGGCCTTTTGCTGGGCATGGAAATGCGCCGTGTCCTCCCTGTATTCAATACAGGGGTTAAGGTCCGATCCGCCACCGAACCACCAGGCGTGCGGTGTCCAGAACATTCGGGTGTTCATGTGAACCGCGGGGACATGCGGATTCTGCATATGCGCAACCAGGCTGATGCCCGAAGCCCAGAAGCGGGGATCATCCTCCATGCCGGGCACGCCGCGCGCCGCCATCGCCCTTTGCGCCGCATCGCCCAGGTTCCCGAACACTTCAGAGACGTTGACTCCCACTTTCTCGAAGACGCGGCCGCGGCGCATCACGCTCATCAACCCGCCGCCCGCATCCGATCCGTCATCAGACGCACGGCGGGTTTCACTGACCTCGAAACGGGCCGGCTCAAGCTCCGACAGCGGACCATCGGCATGGTTGTTTTCCAAAGTCTCGAAGGCTTCGACGATGCCGTCGCGGAGCTCTCGGAACCAGTCCGCGGCGCGGTTTTTCCTTTCTGTGAAGTCTTCGGTCATCTGTATTCCTCGCGAGGCCGCCCGGAAGGGCGGAAGAGCAACGCCATTAATGCGCCGGAGCGGCCACGGGATCAAGCAGCGTGCGCCCGCCATCGACAGTCATGATCTGGCCGGTCATGAACCCGGCACTGTCACAAGCGAGGTATTGCACCGCCTCGGCCAGTTCGGACGGTGAGGCGATACGCCCCAGCGGTGTGTGTTCCTCGATATCGGCCCGGTAGGCACGGTTGTCCTTCAGCGTGTCCTTGAGAGATGCGCTCATCACCGAGCCGAAAGCCAGCGCATTGACGCGGATGCGGTGCGGCGCCAACGCGACGGCCAGTGACCGGGTCATCTGGTCCAGGGCCGCCGACGAGACGGAATAGGCCATCAAATCAGGATGGGTGCGCCGCGCGGCGATGGAGGACAGGTTGACGATCGCCCCTGCGTTGCCTTCGGTCTGCCCCTCCGACTGTTTTATCATCCGCTTCGCGACAAGCTGACTGAGCCGCAGCGAGGTGATCAGGTTCTGTTGCAGCAGCATCTCGACGGCATCATCGTCAGGGTTCAGCGGATCAGAGACCACGACCTGCCGGGATGCGTTGACAAGGATGTCGACCTGATCGAAAGCATCGATCGTGGCCGACAACAGGTTCGCCAGGGTCAGCTTCTCGCGCAGATCCCCGGCATAATAGCGGATGTTGCTGTCATCGCCGGTCTTGCCCAGCTCTTTGGCGAGGCGCCCTTCGTCCATATCGGCCAGCATCACGTTGGCGCCCTTGTCGGCAAAATGGCGCCCGATGGCCAGGCCGATACCGTTGGCCCCGCCAGTGATGATTGCGGTCTTGCCGGAGACGGAGAATGACATGCGTCGGTCCTTCCTGAAGATGCGCCCGCGCCCGGAGGTTAAGCCGAATCAGCGGCGGTGACGAGACGGCCGGCGCGCGTGCAGCACCTTGAAGCGGCTATCTCCGGCGACCTCCACACTTTCCTCGAAGTTGTCTGCCAGTGGCGCCTCGTAGGGCAGGTGGCGATTGGCGACAAGCCATAATTGACCGCCCGGCGCAAGCATTGCGGCAGCCGCGGTTATGAAGGCACGGCCGAGCGCCGGATCAGCATCGCGTCCGGTGTGGAATGGCGGATTGGCGATCACGGTATCCAGTGCCTCTGGTGGCCGCCAGCGCGTGGCATCCTCCCAATGGAACCGTACCCGGGGATCGGGCAGGTTGCGCCGCGCGCAGGACAGTGCGGCATGATCGGCCTCCACCGCATGAACGGTTTCGACGGTATCGCGCTCCAGGATTCGTGCCGCCAGATAGCCCCAGCCGGCGCCAAGATCCGCCACGCGCGCACCGATCTTCCGCGGAAAGGTATCGCCCAGGAGTTTCGAACCGGGGTCGATCCCGTCGGCAGAGAAGACGCCCGGCGCGGTCACGAAACCATCGCCTAGGGGCGCGGGGCCACCACACCGCCAATCGTCGAATTGACCGGGTGCGGGGGTAAACCAGAACATCTTGCCGTGCGCCTTGGACACCGGCCCCGAAACCTCGGTACGGGCGCGGCATTCCTTGAGCGCGGCCTCCACACCCGCGGTCTTCGCCCCGTCCACGATCACCGGCCCATCGGTCACATCACAAGCCGTCGCGATCAGGTCGCGCGCAAGGGTCCGAGCGCGCGGCAGGCATACCACGGCCGCCGAATATCTGCCCTCGGGTTCGACCGCACAGGCATGGCCCAGTGCGGAGAAGTGATCATGGTCCGGGCGGAACCGGGTCAGAACATGGCACAGCCCTGCCGGCAACGGCGCCAGCTCCGCACCGGCGCGCGGGGCGAAAACCGCGATTCTGCCCGCCTCGGGCAGGACAAGCCCCCCGTCGGACAGGGCCATTGACAAGCGTGCGGAATTCAAGCGCCTACTCTTTTTCCATGGTGCATTGCAGCGGGTGCTGATGCTGGCGCGCGAAATCCATTACCTGCGCTACCTTGGTTTCGGCAATCTCGTGGCTGAACACTCCCACCACCGCGACTCCCTTCTTGTGCACGGTCAGCATGATTTCAAAGGCCTGTGCATGGTTCATCCCGAAAAACCGTTCCAGAACCGCAACGACGAATTCCATCGGCGTGTAATCATCGTTGAGCAGGAGCACCTTGTAGAGTGGTGGCCGCTTCGTCTTCTGACGAGTCTCGACAACGACCGAACTGTCGTCATCGTCATCTCCCGACATCATGATTGTGTGATGGATCATTTGTTTCGCAGACATGTTTGACGTGGCCGTTTCGTCCATTTCTATATAACCACGTGGGGTGGCCTGAAAAGGGGGCGCTGGATGCAAGCTGCGGGATGAAACGGAATTTGACGACAATCGGCTTCGATGCGGACGATACCCTCTGGCACAATGAGAGGTTTTTTCGACTGACACAGGAGCGGTTCGCTGCCCTGCTGTCGGATCATGTCGAGCCGAAAGACCTCATGGTACGCCTTCTGGAGGCAGAGCGGCGGAACCTGGGCCATTACGGATTCGGGATCAAGGGCTTCACGCTGTCCATGATCGAAACCGCGATCGAGGTAACCGACTCGCGGGTGCCGGCTTCGGTCATCTCCGAACTCATCGCCGCGGGGCAGGACATGCTTCGCCACCCGATAGACCTTCTGCCGCATGCCGAATCCTGCCTGCGCAGGCTGGCGGGACGCCACCAAATCGTGCTGATCACCAAGGGGGATCTTCTGGACCAGGAACGCAAGCTCGCACAGTCGGGGCTGGGCGATTTTTTCGACGCGGTCGAGATCGTCAGCGACAAGACCGCACCTGTCTATGCCTCGATCTTCGCGCGGCACGGCGATGGCGCGGCACGCGCCATGATGATCGGGAATTCCATGAAATCGGACGTTTTGCCGGCGATCGATGCCGGGGGCTGGGGCGTACATGTGCCGCATGACCTGACATGGGAAATCGAAAATGCGGCGCCGCCGCTGGACAGCGGCCGTTTCTTCACGGTGCGCGATCTTGCCGATGTGCCGGATCTGATCGCCGGCCTGGATTGATCCGGGCCCAACACGATCGCGTGTCCGGACGTGCGTGCCGCATCACGTTGATATGAGCCCGGCTTGCCGGTCCCCGCGATCAATTTATCTCGACGGTCATAAGAGACGCCTATTCCGGCACTCTGATGACGAGAAGAGGACAATCACCATGCGTATCATTGCACTTGCAACAATTCTTGCCGCCGTATCCGCACCGGCAATCGCCGCGGAATCCACCGGCCCCTTCAATGGCAACTGTTTCCCAAAGAAATGCACCGACCGTTAAACGAGGCCGCGGCCCGGGTTCAATCCCGGGCCCACGCCTCGGACTGCATTTCACGCAGACGGCTTGCCGTGCGGTCGAACTCGAACGTACCCTCGCCTTCCAGATACAGGTATTCAGGTTCTGCCGCAGCCGAACAGACAAGTTGGACACCGGCCTCGTAAAGCCCATCGACCAGGGTGACGAACCGTTTCGCCTCGTTGAAATTCGAGCGCCCCATTTGCGGAATGTTGTCCAGCATCAGAACCCGCACCGCGTCCGCGATGGCCAGGAAGTCGGCCGGGCCGAGGGCCTTTCCGCACAGGTCGTAGAAGGCCGCGCGCGCAACACCGTTGTGAAACCGTGGGATTGTGACTTCGCGCCGGTTCACGGTCAGGGTCAGGGGCGCTTCCTGCCCGTCTGACAGATCGGCCCAGATCCGGTCCATCGCGGCCCGGGATTCGCTGTTCAGGGGGCTGAAATAAACCGGGCTTCCGGCGATCCGGCCCTGCCTGTAATCGGTGGGCGACGCCAGTTCGTGCACCACCATCCGCTCTTTCAGAAGGTCTATGAATGGCAGGAAAAGCTGTCGGTTCAGACCGTCCTTGTACAAATCGTCAGGCACCCGGTTCGAGGTCGTGACAACCACGACACCGGCATCGAGCAGGGCCTCGAACAGCCGCCCGACCACCATTGCATCGGTTATGTCCGTGATCTGCATTTCATCGAAGGCCAGAAGACGCGCAGATGTGGCCACACCCGCGGCCACTGGCGCGATGGCGTCCTCCTCGCCGCGCTGACGGGCCTCGTGCAACCCGGCATGGATTTCCTGCATGAAGGCGTGGAAATGCACACGGCGGAACGCCACCGGAACTGTTTTCACGAACATGTCCATCAGCATGGACTTGCCGCGTCCCACCCCTCCCCATATGTACAAGCCCTTCGGGGGTTCGGGGCGGCGGCGGGACCAGCCCCGCGCCGGCTGCGTCAGCCCTTCGCGGATACGCTCGAACTCGGGCAGCAGCGCCTCCTGCGCCGCATCGGGCTCCAGCTGCCCCTCGGCGATCAGCCGGGCATGAACTTGGGTCATCGTTTCCATGATCCCCGGCATATCGCGCGGCGTGCGCGGTGGGAAGAGGCCAGGCCCCCTCTTGCATCAGGCGCGTTCGTCCTTTGGCGACCCCATGACGACATACGAGGTGATCGCATTGACCTGCGGGAGGGTCCCGATCACGTCGGTGTGGAATGCCTTGTAGGCCGGCAGATCCGTGACCTCGATCCGCAACAGATATTCGACCGATCCGGTGATGTTGTGACATTCGACAACTTCGGGCGCCACGGCCACGGCGCGTTCAAACGCCTCCTGGCTGGCCTTGGTGTGAGAATTCAGGCCCACTGTCGCATAGGCGACAAATCCGATTCCCATTGCCCCGCGGTCCAGGATGGCGCGATATCCGCGTATCCGGCCCTGCCGCTCCAGCGTCGCAACCCGCCGCAGGCAGGCAGACGGCGAAAGCCCTATCCGCTCTGCAAGGTCAAGGTTGCTGATCCTGCCATCACGCGTAAGTTCTTGCAATATCCGCTCGTCAATACCATCCATGACGATCAGTAATTGCATATTTTCCGGACACCCGCAAAAGAAAGCAATTCAAATGCGCGATAGGATCAATATGGTTGCAACCATGACGCTGAACCTTCTGACTGCCCTTTTCGCCTTCGCTTTCGTGACCGTCATCACCCCCGGTCCGAACAACCTGATGCTCATGGCCTCCGGGGCGAATTTCGGTTTCCGGCGGACCATTCCGCACATGCTGGGTATCGGGCTCGGGTTCCCCTCCATGGTGCTTTTGGTCGGGGTTGGTGTAATGCAGCTATTCGATGCCTGGCCCCCCAGCTATACGATTCTCAAGGTGCTCAGCGTCGCCTATCTTCTTTATCTGGCGTGGAAAATTGCCAATGCCGCTCCCCCCGGCCGGACCGAGGCCACCGGCCGACCGCTGACCTTCCTGCAATCAGCGGCCTTCCAATGGGTCAATCCCAAAGCATGGTCGATGGCTTTGTCGGCCATCACCCTCTATGCCGCCAGCCGCGATCTGGCAGCGGTTCTTTGGGTCGCGGGCGTCTATGTCTGCGTGTCGGTGGCCAGCACAACCAGTTGGACCGTTCTGGGCCAGCAGATGCGGCGTGTTCTGAAAAGTCCGGCAAGGCTTCGGACCTTCAACTGGGTCATGGCGATCCTGTTGCTGGTCACGCTCATCCCGGTCCTCTGGCCCGGCACCGCCTGACACCGCGGCACGGTCCGACGACGATTGCAAATCCTGCCGCCACCGGCCATATAACGCGGGCGCGATTGCTGGAGTGACCGATGACCAACTACCTCGACTTCGAAAAGCCACTGGCCGAAATCGAAGGCAAGGCCGAGGAGCTTCGGGCAATGGCCCGGCAAAGCGAGGACATGGACGTCGAACCCGAGGCAGGCGCGTTGGACCGCAAGGCCGCGGACATGCTCAAGGATCTCTACCGCAACCTGACGCCATGGCGGAAATGCCAGGTCGCGCGGCATCCTGAAAGGCCCCATTGCCGCGACTACATCGAGACACTTTTCTCAGAATTCACGCCTCTCGCGGGTGACCGGAATTTTGCCGATGATCATGCCGTCATGGGCGGCCTTGCCCGCCTTGATGACAAGCCGGTCATGGTGATCGGCCACGAGAAGGGCAACGATACCAAATCGCGCATCGCGCGGAATTTCGGCATGGCCCGCCCCGAAGGATACCGCAAGGCGATCCGCTTGATGGACATGGCCGACAGGTTCGGTCTGCCGGTCGTCACGCTGGTCGATACGCCGGGCGCCTATCCCGGAAAGGGCGCCGAGGAACGCGGCCAATCCGAGGCGATTGCCCGCGCGACCCAGAAATGCCTTTCGATCGGCGTGCCGCTTGTCTCCGTGATCATCGGCGAGGGCGGATCAGGCGGCGCCGTGGCATTCGCAAGCGCCAACCGCGTGGCGATGCTGGAACATTCCGTCTACTCGGTGATCTCGCCCGAGGGCTGTGCCTCGATCCTGTGGAAGGATGCCGAGAAGATGCGCGAGGCCGCCGAGGCGCTGCGCCTGACCGCCCAGGATCTGGTCAAGCTCGGGGTTGCGGACCGGATCATCGACGAACCGCTCGGCGGGGCGCACCGTGACCGCGAGGCCACGATCCAATCCGTCGGCAAGACCATCACCGCAATGCTGAGTGAGCTTGAGGCGAAGACTCAGAAGAAGCTGATCAAGGACCGCCGCGACAAGTTTCTCAAAATGGGCGACAAGGGGCTCGCATCCTGAGCGCCGGTACCCTTTGGCTTACCCCCGTTCCGAGACTTTCCGTATCGCGAGCAATGTTCCTGCCGGACCGATCAGTTCGAACAGGACCGTCGTACCGATCGTCAGCGTCAGGACAAGATCGGAATACTGCGGAAATTCCTGTCCGGCGACGAGCGCCATGCCGACCGCGACGCCGGCCTGCGGAAGAAGGGCGATGCCATACCAGGGCCGATGCGCGACAGGCGCCCCTGCCAGCGTCCCGCCAATCCAGCCTCCGGCAAGCCGCGATGCGATCCTGAGACTCACGTAGGCCGCACCGGCCATCCCCGCTCCAGCCAGCAATCCGGGCTCCAGAGACGCGCCCGCCAGCACGAAGAACAGGATCATGAAGGGCCACTGGATATGCTCGATCTCGTGAAACGCCCTGTCATGGTGTCGGGCCATGTTGGCAATGATCATGCCTGCAGTCATTCCGGCGATCAGGAAGGACACCCCGGCCCACATTGCAAGCCCTGCGGTCAGGAAGACGATTCCGAGCGCCTCGGTCTGCAATGGTTCTCCCGGGCTCAGCCGCCCGGTCAGGTAGCTGGCCGGCAATCCGATGGCTGTCCCGAGAAGGACCGCGCCAAGGATCTCCCGGCCGGCATCCAGAAGAAGGGCCGTTTCCAGTCCCCCGGCAAGGCCACGCGCCACGACCGCAACCAGCGAGAAGGCCAGCAGACCCCAGGCGTCGTCAATGGCAACGATTCCGCGGATCATGTCCACGAAACGCCCCTCGACACCCGATTGCCGGATTACATCCTGGGTGGCCGCGGGTGCCGTGGCAGTGGCAATCGCCCCCAGCAAGAGCGCCGCCTCCGCAGGCACCCCCAGAAGCCACAGACCGCCCGTTACAAGGATCACGGTCACGATCACGATCGACAGCGAAACCCCGAGGATCGCCCGGCCATTGCGCAGCAGGTTGTCGCGCCTCAGTGCGCTGCCCAGCAGAAAGGCCACCATGGTCAGCGCGGTGACCGACAGGAATTCGTACCATTCCTCGACCTCGGGCGGAATCAGGCCGAACCCGGCCCGGCCCGCCACAAGACCGCAGGCCAGCAGGAGTGTAACCCGCGGCAAGCGCGTCCGCCTGCCGCCCTCGTCGGCCAGCAAACCGGCAAGGAAAAGCACCCCGAGCGTGATCAGCAGAACGGGCAGATCCACGTTCATTCTCCCTGACGGGTCAGATGCTTCAGTCCCTGGGTGACATCAGAACGGACGGCAAGCCGCAATCCCGGCTCGTCGCCAGCCTTGAGTGCCGCGATGACCAACCGATGAAAATGCGGCGGGTCCTTGCGGCGCAGGCGCCCATAGAGGGCTCGGGTCGTCGGGCCCAGCTGAAGCCAGACCGTTTCCGCCATGGCAAGCATTGCCGGCGCCTGCGCCCGGAGAAAGAGGGTCCGGTGAAATTCCAGGTTGCGGCGGATATATGCCACCCCGTCCTGACGGGCGATATCCTCGGCGATGCGCGCATTGATCGCCTGAAGCCGTTCGATCAGGGCGATATGGGCGCGTGGCAGGGCGCGGCTGGCCAGTTCGACTTCCAGCAGTGCACGCAATGCCGCCAGTTCCTCGATCCGTTCATTGGTAAGCTCTGGCGTCGTCACCCTGCCCGAATTCGAAAGCGTCAACGCACCTTCGGCTGCGAGCCGACGTATGGCTTCGCGCGCCGGGGTCATGGATACCCCGAATTCACGTCCCAGACCGCGTAGTGTCAATGCCTCACCAGGGCCGATCTCGCCATGCATGATGCGCCCCCGCATGCCGCGATAGACACGGTCATGGGCCGAAGGGGCGGGATCGGGGCGTGGATTGATGAGCATGGCCCGTTTGTGATCACAAAATGCCGAATGGTCAATCGTCGAAACGATAGCGGTGAAGGTCGGCCCCGTTGCGGTGCAGCCAGCGGCGCTGCGTTTCGAAATCCGGCCGCAACTGCGCGACAAGCCGCCAGAAACGGGCGGAATGGTTCATCTCACCCAGATGCGCAACCTCGTGTGCGGCCACGTAATCCAGAACGTCCGGCGGGGCCATGATCAAGCGCCAGGAATACATCAGCGCCCCGGCTGATGTGCATGATCCCCACCTTGATCGCGTATCACGGAGGGTGATGCGGCTGTAGTCCAGGCCCAGGTTGGCCGCGTGCCGATCGGATGCCTGCGACAGCCGCTCGCGCGCCATTGTCCTGAACCACGCCCGAAGCCGGCGCCCCTGGGCATCGCCCCGGGGCAGAAGAATCTTGTCACCGGTCAAGTAAATCCCGCGCCCCTCGCCCTGTGCCACTTGCCTCGGCTGCCCCTCAACCGGCACTTTCATGCCCGGGCGCACCACCTGCTGCACGGGCACCCCGGCCAGGCGGCCGCGCAGCCATCCCGCCTTGCTGCGGGCGAAGTCCAGCGCCTCGCGCTCGGACGTGCCCGGCGGAACGGTCAACGTTACGCGCCCGTCCAGCCCGGAAATCCTGAGCGACATTCTCCGTGCCCGTGACGAACGCCTGAGCGTCACCACAACGGGCGGAATACCTTGCAGAACGTGATCGGTCATGTGCATTCCGGGTCGTGTTTCATCGGCGCCGTCCAAAGCCTTTGACAGCCCTGCCCGGTTATGGCAGTTGGCGCGGATCGTCCACAAGACACGAGATGCAAGAGGGATACCATATGCCCAAGGAAGACTGGGGTGTGAAACGCGTCTGCCCGACAACCGGCAAGCGGTTCTACGATCTGAACAAGGATCCGATCGTGAGTCCCTACACCGGTGAAGTCGTCGAACTCAGCACCGGCAAGTCACGGTCCATGACCGCCGACGCCGAGGACGCCGAGAGCAAGAAAACCAAGAAGGAAGAGGCTTCACCCGACGCCGAGGTCCTGGAAGACGACAATGTCGATGTCGATCTTGGCGATGACGTTCTGGAGGACGATGATGACGACAGCGTTTCGCTGGACGACATCACCGATGTCTCCTCGGAGGACACGGAGGGCTGAACGCCCGGCTGCCCGCAGACGCGGATTTTCCGCTTGATCCCGTCGGCGGCTTTGCCTAGACAGCGGCGACGGTTCGGGGCATGGCACCCGTCCCGCCTTGGGGCCTTAGCTCAGCTGGGAGAGCGCTTGCATGGCATGCAAGAGGTCAGGGGTTCGATCCCCCTAGGCTCCACCAAATCCCGTTCTCTTTCATCCCCGCCCGACCTGTTGAAATGCGTGTCGTCCAGTCCAGGCATGGGGTCATCGCAGTGCGGTGGCATGCGCGTTTCGGAAAGTCGCCCGCTCAACGCCGCTTCAGCAACGTCAGCAATGTTTGGCTGGGATAACCATCCGGTGTCACACCAACAGATTGCTGGAACGCACGGATCGCATCCACGGTATTCGGGCCGATGATCCCGTCGATCTTTTCGAGACGGAACCCCTTGCGGGTCAGGCGGCGTTGCATTTCCTTTTTTTCCTTGAATGACAACGGCTCGTATCCGCGTGGCCATTCGGCCTTTATCGGCGCGCCCCCTTTCAGGCGGTCAGCCAGGTGCCCGACCCCGATCACATAGGCATCGGCCTTGTTGTAACGTTCCAGAACAGCGAAATTGTCAAATATCATGAAAGCGGCCCCTTGCGCCCCCGCAGGAAGCAGGATCGACGCGCGCCCGTAATCCGGCACCGGCTTGCCATCCATGTCCGTGATACCGGCCCGGGCCCATTGGGACGGCATCTTTCGATTCTTGCGGCGGGCGACGGAATGATCGAAACCGCGCGGTAACTGCACTTCGACGCCCCATGGTTGCCCCTTGCGCCATCCGAAACGCTTCAGGTAGGCGGCGGTTGACGCAAGGGCATCGGTCGGGTCGTCCGACCAGATATCGCGCTTGCCGTCTCCGGTGAAGTCCACGGCATATGCCAGGTATGACGTGGGAATGAACTGCGTATGGCCCATGGCCCCGGCCCACGAGCCCTTCATGTCCTCCGGCCGCACATCGCCCGACTGGATGATTTTGAGCGCGGCGATCAACTGGTTCTCGAAGAATCGGCCGCGACGGCCGTCATGAGCCAGCGTTGCCAGGGCCTCGATCAGGGGCGTGTCGCCGCGCCGCGCCCCATAGGCACTTTCGAGGCCCCATACGGCCGTGACGATTTCCTTCTCGACGCCATATTTCGCCTCGATTCGGCGCAGGGTCCTTGCATGCTCGCGCAGGGCCGCGCGCCCGTTCCGGACCCGCACGGGAGAGGCGGCGCTGTCAAGGTAATCCCATATCTGCTTGGTGAATTCCGATTGGTTGCGATCCTTTGCGATCACGCCCTCGTTGTAACGCACGCCGCGAAATGACGCATCGAACACTGGCGCGGAGATGCCCGCCGCTATCGCGCGGCGCCGGAAACCGCGCACCCACCTTCCGAAATCCGAATCGACGGCCGTCCGCCGTTCCGGACGAGCGGCCGCTGTCTCGGCAATGCCGGCCGGCCGAAGAACCGGGCGCAAGCTGCGCACCGGCGACATGACCGCGCGCGCCAACGCCACGCTGTCGTCGGTTGGCCGCATCTGCGGCCGGAGAGAGGTGTCCGGCGCGTTCGCCGCCGCCTGAACCCCTGCGATGATGATGCCCGTAACTGCGGCCAGAAGACCCATCCTGCGCATTGCCCGGCCCCTTGCTCTTTTGATTTTCTCTGATGATAGCGCGAATTCCGCGAAACCGGAAGCAGGTGCACCTTATGGTGCGGCAAACCGCCGATCCCTCGGCGGTCAGTCCGGCGCCAGCATGTAGCCCTCGCCGCGGACCGTCTGAAGGTAACGCGGCTGCTTCGGGTCAGCCTCGATCTTGCGCCGCAGCCGGGTGATCTGAACATCGACTGCACGTTCCTGCGCGCGCCCCCGGTCACGGCCCAGATCCTCCACCAGTTTCGTGCGGCTCACCGGGCTGCGCAGGTTTTCCACAAAAATACGCATCAACTGGGTTTCCGTGGCCGTCAGGCGCACTGGTTCGTCCCCACGCATCAGTTCGGCCCGCTCTATGTCATAACGCGCCGATCCAAGCTGAAGGATCTTCGGCATCGCCGTTTCCTGCTCCGGCTCGGGCATGCGGCGCAGGATCGCATTGATCCTGAGCAGAAGTTCCCGCGGCTCGAACGGCTTGGCGAGGTAATCATCGGCACCCGCTTCCAGCCCCTTGATCCGTTCTTCGGTTTCACCCTTCGCGGTCAGCAGGAGCACCGGTGTCGAAACCTTCGTCCGGAGGTCACTGGTCAGGCTCACGCCGTCTTCTCCCGGCATCATCACGTCCATCACGATCAGATCGAATTCCAGGCCGGAAAGGACACGCCGTGCATGACCCGCATCGCGTGCGACCGATACCAGGAACCCGTTGCGCGCCAGAAACTTCCGCAGCAGGCCTCGAATCCGTTCATCGTCATCCACGATCAGGATATGCGGTTCAGGATCGGTCATTCACCTCGCTCCCGGATGGCGCGGTAGCACCGGCGCATGTCACTGTCCATCATCGCCTCCAGAACCTGGCGGAACCCGGCCACCGCGTCGGGGCCGGCGGCACGATAGGCATCGCGCATGCGCGCGCGTTGCGCATCCGAAAGCCGCCGTTCCAGTGCCTTGCCCTCCTCCGTGAGATAAAGGTGCCGTTCGCGTTTGTCATATGTCCCGACCCGGCTCTCGACAAGACCGTCCGCCACCAGTGTGCGCAGCACCCGGTTCAAAGATTGCTTGGTCACACCGAGAATGTTGAGCAGGTTGTTCACGGTCGTACCCGGGCCGCGGGCGATGAAATGAATGGCCCTGTGATGTGCCCGTCCGTAGGCCATTGTTTCGAGGATGCGATCAGGGTCCGCGGTAAAACCGCGATATGCAAAGAACATTGCCTCGATGCCCTGCCTGAGCTGCTCGTCGGTCAGGTAAAGAAGGTTTTCTCCGCCCTGCATCTCCGGCATGCCCTGTCTCCGTTTCAGAAACCAACCTTACTCGATATTAAGTCAGCTTTATTGACATTCCAAGATCAAACTGGTAGCGAATCGCGATTTCTGCGCAATTTTATGCCCGGTTCGGACGTATCTGGCGCAAGAAATGGAAACGTGGCCGCAAGGGAGATGGCGATGACCGGCTATGATGACCGCGATGGAAAGATCTGGATGGACGGGGCATTGGTGGATTGGCGGGATGCAAAGGTGCATGTGCTGACGCATGCGTTGCACTATGCGTCCTCGGTGTTCGAGGGCGAACGTTGCTACGACGGCAAGGTTTTCAAGAGCCGCGAACACTCCGGACGGCTGCTCAAATCCGGTGAACTGATGGACATGCAGATCCCCTACACGGTGGACGAGATCGAGGCGGCCAAGAAACAGGTGCTCGATGCCAATGGGCTCAGCAATGCTTATGTTCGCGTCGTGGCTTTCCGCGGCGCCGGGCCGGACATGGGCGTGGCCGCGGCGCGCAACCCGGTGCGAATGGCCGTCACCGCCTGGGAATGGGGCAGCTATTACGGCGATGCCAAGACACGTGGCGCCAAGCTGGACATTGCCAAGTGGAAACGGCCCAGCCCAGACACGATCCCGACAGATGCCAAGGCCGCCGGGCTTTACATGATCTGCACCATGTCCAAGCATGCAGCCGAAGCCAAGGGCTGCTCCGACGCCATGTTCCTG
>Ga0102928_1001146_pt1 | contig 16914 bp, 15 predicted proteins | sample SalPonR1_B_D1_MG_FD_78504 | JGI IMG/M metagenome (GOLD analysis project Ga0102928, IMG submission 78504) | Salt pond soil microbial communities from South San Francisco under conditions of wetland restoration - Salt Pond MetaG R1_B_D1_MG | ecosystem: Environmental > Aquatic > Marine > Intertidal...
GGGTCACAGTATATTATTACCACGTCAGGAGATCTGTCCTTCCCGAATGAAGATAGAGGAGCGGAGAGGACACCCTGGTATTTACCTACGTCGAAACGGGGCATGTTGGAAGCCCATTGTTTCCCTGCGTCAAGTGAACTTGCAGTTCCGGGGTACCTGTTATGTCCTTCCAGAAACTCCTCTGGCGGAGTAGCCAGGCCAAATCCCACAACCGGTTCAAAGCACCACATATCATCCATTGTCATCAACAGGGACATCCTGCTTCTTCTTGATAAAGCAAAACCCTGGCATGTTGACAGGTGATAGCCCAGGTCTTTAAGGGGCTGAACAAATCCATCCGGTTTTTCTTCTCCGATCTTCAGCATTCCAATGCCTATTGGTTCTGTTCTCAGAAAAAGATGTTTCTTGAGTTTTGCAGAACCTTCTTCAATATTGATAGCCATTTTCTTCCTCCCCTGAAATATGGTAAGTAAGTATTATCTCGAAACTCAGTTCAAATCAATTACATATCAGTTCCCAGTTTACTAAAATTTTTAGTGAAAATCTTTGATGCCGGCCAATTCCTTCTTCAGGTTCTTTAAGGTCAGGTAAAAAGGGGGCTGTTCGTTATCCAGGATATGCCAGGTTCTGTAAATTATCCTTGAATTCTATTCCAATGATACACCCCGGGTCTTTCACTCCTCAAAATTCGAGTTTGCCAATTCATTAATATAATATACTATGTATGTAATACTGCAGAACAAAAAAGGTATGAGAACTGTGACCGGTAAGAAATATCTACAGGGTTTACCTGGAGAAAAATACGAATTATTACTGATACTTGAGCAGTGCATTTAGAAATAGAATTTAATTATTGAATGCAGTGTAGTTATAGCTCTAGTCAAGATTCAAGTGTTCTTAAACCTGTTTGAAAAGCACTCGCGAGAATTTGTGAAAAATTTCCCCCGGGCCAACGCGCAGGCACGATCTGGCAGTGGAAACAAGAGGAAATAATACCTTGATAAAAGCAAAACGCATTATAAGAAATTCTCATCAATGTATTAAGTGTGTCTTGCTAAAGAAGGAAGGAATTCACATGATGAAATCCAGGAAAGTAAGATCTAAGACACCAGGGTCCCCCTCTGAATCTAAAACAAGCGTGAAGGATAATCTGAAAGATCTTCCAATATCGGAACTACAGGCAGAATTGGGATCATCTCCTGATGGACTGCGCCAGGAAGAAGCACACGAACGACTGAGCATATACGGCACTAACGAAATAAAAGACAAGAAGCCTAACCAATTCCTGAAGTTCCTTTCATATTTCTGGGGGCCCATCCCCTGGATGATAGAAATTGCTGCTATTCTTTCAGCTGTAGACAAACATTGGCCTGATCTCGGCATAATTCTATTGCTGTTGTTCGCCAATGCGGTCGTCGGATTCTGGGAAGAACACCAGGCGGGAAATGCCATCGCAGCCTTGAAAGATAAACTTGCAATGAATGCCCGGGTAAAACGAGATGGTAAATGGGCAACCATTGCTGCTCGTGAACTGGTACCAGGTGATGTGATACGTTTACGCCTGGGTAATATTGTACCGGCAGATGCACGCCTGTTGGAAGAATCCCCTGTGGAGGTGGATCAATCTGCCCTTACGGGAGAGTCTTTGCCTGTGAAACGAACGCTAAGTGACGCTGTATTCTCGGGTTCGATCATTCGTCAGGGAGAAGTCGATGCAATGATCTATGCCACTGGTGCGAATACCTTCTTCGGCAGGACAGCCCAATTAATGAAGGATGAAAACACGCCCAGCCATTTCCAGATCGCGGTCCTTAAGATAGGCAATTATCTCATCCTTCTCGCCATGGCCCTGGTTGCATTGATCCTTCTGGTTGCACTTTTCCGTGGTGATCGGATGATCACCACGCTCCAATTCGCCCTTGTTCTAACTGTTGCTGCAATTCCTGTAGCTTTGCCGACAGTTCTATCTGTGACAATGGCAGTGGGCGCACGAATTTTGGCCCAGAAAGAGGCCATCGTCACCCGCCTGGCCGCCATTGAGGAGTTGGCAGGTGTAGATGTGCTATGCTCCGACAAGACGGGTACACTGACCCAGAATAAACTGACACTCGGAGAGCCTTTCTGTGTGAAAAATATCTCCCGGGACCAGGTCATACTTTATGCGGCCCTTGCTTCCCGTGCAGAAGACGAGGATACCATCGACATAGCAGTACTGGAGGGATTAGGACAGGCAGAGGATATCAATACTTATGAGGTACTCAATTTCCAGCCCTTCGATCCTGTACACAAACGAACCGAAGCTAAGGTAAAGGGGCCAGACGGAACGGAATTCAAGACAACCAAGGGGGCACCACAGGTTATCCTTCAACTGTCGCACAATGTCGCGGAAATCAATGCCGAAGTTGAAAGTTCCATCAATGAATTTGCCTCACGTGGCTTTCGATCACTTGGTGTGGCCCGTACTGACTCGAAGGGTGAGTGGCAATTCCTCGGGATACTGCCACTCTTCGATCCACCGAGGGATGAAGCCGGAGAAACCATCGCAACGGCCCAGCAAATGGGTATTAAAGTCAAAATGGTGACCGGAGATCAAGTCGCTATCGCAAGGGAAACAGCGCAAAAACTGGGAATGAGAACCAACATTCTCGATGCCAGTTCTTTCGGCATCACCAAACACCACGAAACCGGGCAACTCGCTGAATCCATACAGGATGCAGATGGTTTTGCCCAGGTATTTCCCGAACATAAATACCATATTGTGGAAGTACTGCAAAAACTTGGACATATCGTTGGCATGACTGGCGATGGAGTTAACGATGCCCCCGCGTTAAAAAAAGCCGACTGTGGTATAGCTGTTTCGGGTGCAACCTATGCAGCACGTGCAGCATCATCAATAGTACTGATGACACCGGGCCTATCGGTGATCATTGCAGCGATCAAGGAAAGCCGAAAGATCTTCCAGCGAATGAACAGCTACGCCATATATCGCATAGCGGAAACTCTGCGAGTACTTTTGTTTATGACACTCGCTATACTGGTGTTCAACTTCTATCCCTTAACAGCAGTAATGATAGTTATGCTGGCACTTCTCAACGATGGTGCTATCTTATCTATTGCCTTTGACAACGTGCATTACAGGGACAAGCCCGAGGAGTGGAACATGCACATGGTATTGGGGCTCGCTACGGCGCTTGGTATCGCAGGAGTTATCGCATCTTTTGGTTTATTCTACCTTAGTGAGCAGATCTTTCACCTCGATCGTGAACATATTCAGACACTCATGTATCTGAAGCTTTCGCTTTCCGGACACCTTACGATCTTTCTTACCCGTACCCGCGGTCCTTTCTGGTCCATACGTCCGGCTAAGATGTTAGTAGGCGCGGTGTTCGGCACTCAGATAATAGCTACATTGATCGCGGTCTACGGGCTTTTCATGACACCCCTTGGCTGGCGTTGGGCATTGTTCATCTGGGGTTATGCGCTTATGTGGTTTTTAGTGAATGATCGCCTTAAACTGCTTGCTTACAGAATCTTTGACCCGACTTCCAAACCTGTATTGCAAAAGGAACCTTCAAAATAAGGTGCTATCAGGAATCAGCTATTCCAGGATAATACTGTGCAGAGCAAGTTACTTGCGATTATGATAAGGCATTCAGTGTGAGAAATAATAGCCCTTGCGAGCTATTGACCTAGTGCTCCTATTTATTGCAGGTACATGCTCTGCATGATCTTTTTACCCGTATCTGTTTTAAAATATTTTTGAACAAATTCCCCGATAGCGTCCTTTGAAAGACCTTTCTCGAATGCATTGACGGCAAAATCGGCTTCAACAATGATCTGGAAATCGATTCCGTCGATATTTTCGTATGTATGATGATTTCCTATTATGAACTTAACCCTTTCAATCAATTCTTCCTTTATCCCGAGTTCTGCAAGTATCTTTCCGGCAAAAGGAGGTCCCTCTTTTTCCTGGCATGCCCATGAGGATGTGCTGTATTTTCGTTCGCATTCCTTTATGCCAATGTCGTGAAGTATCGCTGATATTCTGACTATTTCCATGGCCTCGTGATCAAGGCCTTCAGATTCTGCAATAGATGAGGCAAATCCAAATACTTTAAGTGCATGGTTGATCCTTGTTAAGTCGTTAGCGAAGGTTTCTATCATTTTTGTAATTACAGGTTTTGTCATTACATTTCCTCCCTTTGCAATTTTATTGAGCCAGGCTTTTGCCTGAATATCCTAAAATATAGTCCAACCCTGCATTGAAGGCAATCTGCAAAAAAGTATTTGACTTAAGGAATGAATTAAGCAGCTTCTATATTCTTTCCCAAACAAATTGGGGTCTACCATTGAAATAGAGTTCAAGGATAGTCCCAGGATCTGGAGAAAAGTATAAGATAAATCAAGACGGAGATTATATCAAAAACAAGCAAAACATAAAAAAGCAGATCATGACATACGATTCGGATAGTCATAACAGCAGATCGATACGATTTAAGGATTACGATTATTTCCAGTCAGAGGGATATTCTGTGACCATTTGCACGCAAAAACGGCAATGCCTGTTTGGTGAGATTGCAAACGGGAAAATGGTGTTGAATATTTCGGGATGAATGGTTCAAAGGGTATGGGGTGAAATACCGGTAAATTACCCTGGAACAGAGACAAATGTATTTGTCATTATGCCTGATCATTTCCAGGCAGATTATGGCAGCGGAATTATTTTGATCGTGTCATTCTTAGCGAGGTGGAATTAGACCAGATACGGGAATATGTTTTCAGCAATCCCTAAAAATGGTAGATAGACCTGGACAATGCCGAGATATTTATTCCAAAAGAAAAGCAGGAGCGGTTTGCGAACCGCCCCTTATTCTTCCTACAGGTGATAATCGCCGGCTGCTTCTGGCTGGTATAATATTTCTTTTACTTTTATCTTTCTAATGCCCCTTGGGACTTTCCATTCTATTGTGTCACCAACCCGATATCCGATGAGTGCTGTTCCTATTGGAGCCAGGATAGATATCTTGTGGTTTTTGAGATCTGCGTCGGCTGGGAACACAAGGGTATATTCCATTTCTTCTTCCGACTCTGCATCCAAGAGTCGAATTTTGGAATTCATGGTTATTACATCTTCCGGTATATCCTGAGGGGCTACTTCTTTAGCCCGTTCCAGCTCTTTTGCCAGTTCATTTAAATATACTTTATTAGAATTGTTAACGCTGTCACTGATCAGTTTCGTCAACCTTTTTCTGTCAAAAGCGGTAATATAAATTGCCCTGTCTTCCATGATCATGCCTCCTGATCCTGTTATTGTATGGTACTTGGTTCCTGTGGATGAATATGCCATTCTGGGGATCTGCCTCTTGCATTACTGAAAACAATGGAGTAAGAACAGCCTGTATAGAAACTTTTTTAAAAGCTTGCAGGTAAGAAAAAAGTCAACTCCTGTAATGTCGCGGTCGATTCAACCAGAGCACTCTAAAGGAGCACATTTGAGACATTACAATCAGTTAACCTTAGATAAAGATAACACTTTCCCGCCTTTTTTAAAACCGATATGATTCAGATCGGATCTTTACGCGAATGGCCAGAAAGTTTAACGAAATAGGGGTCTACTATTGAAATCAGAGTTTATGATTGTTTCAAAGCCCTGAAAATGTGCTCAAGAAGAAAAAGTCTATGAGTTATAAAGACGTGATGGGTCATATGACATACAATATGGAGAAAGATTGTAAGGAATTTTCTAAAACTATACCCAAGAGAGTGGTTTTAAGAGATATGAAATGGTAGGGAGGCCTGAAAATGGAAGAATTTATTCTGAAACGGATCAGGATCAGAGAAATTGAGTTTGGGGAGAAAACGGAGATCTCAGGAGGGGTTCTTTCTGTAAACAGGGAAGAACTATCCGATCTGCTTATGGAGGACAGCAGCATTGCTAATGTTGATCTGGCCATAGCCAGGCCGGGAGAGAGTAAGAGGATCATACCTGTAAAGGATGTTATCGAGCCTCGGTGCAAGAATATTGATGGACAGGATTCTTTTCCGGGTTTTTTCACGGATGCAAATTTTCCTTCGGGTAAAGGTGAAACCCTTGTCCTGGATGGTATGGCAGTGGTCACTTCCGGGAAACTTGTGAATTTCCAGGAAGGGCTGATCGATATGTCCGGTCCTGGTGCAGAATACAGCATATTTTCCAGAAAGCTCAACCTGGTTCTACTCATAGAACCAGTGAAGGGTTTGGGCAAACACGAGCATGAACGGTCTGTAAGGATCGCAGGTTTGAAAGCAGCTCATTTCCTTGCTTCCTACGCAAAAAAGATCTCATGTGATGAAGAAGAAAGATTTTCAGTTTCAAGCCTGGATAAACTTTATAAGAAAGCACCAGATCTTCCCAGGGTGGTCTATGTATGTCAGGCTATCGCCCAGGGGCTTCTTCATGACAACTACTTCTATGGTCAGAATGCCCAGGGTTGTCTCCCTGTGCTGATGTACCCCACGGAACTAATGGACGGTGCAGTGATAAGCGGTAATTGTGCCGCGCCCTGTCACAAACATACTACTTACCATCATCAGAATAATCCCATTGTGGAGGATCTTCTGAAAGAACACGATAAAAATATTAATTTCCTGGGAGTGATCGTCCCTCCTGTTCGAACAGCTCTTGCAGAGAAGGAGAGAATAGGATACCAGGTGTTTAAACTTGCCCAGATGATGGGAGCCCAGGGAGCCATAATATCTGAGGATGGTGGAGGTAACCCGGAAGCTGATCTCATGATAGTGGCCCGGCATTTTGAAAAAAATGGAATTAAGACAGTGATCATAACGGATGAATATGCTGGATCCGATGGAGCTTCCCCGGGTCTCGCTGATGTAACTCCAGAGGCGGATGCTGTAGTGACCAACGGTAACGGCAATCAGAAAGTGAAGCTGCCTCCTATGGATGAGACCATTGGGTTTGTCGAAACCGTTGAGCATATAACGGGAGGGCATGAAGGAAGCCTTCTTTCTGACGGTTCCATTGAGATGGAAATAGCGGGGATCATGGGTTCCACCAACGAACTTGGGATAGAAAATCTCAAGACCATTGCCATATGAATGCCGGAGGAAATTGAGATGAAGACTTTAAAAGTTGTCCATTACATAAACCAGTTTTTCGGAAAGCTCGGCGGAGAGGAAATGGCATCCATACCTCCACGATTTGAAGATGGTCCAGTGGGTATAGGAGAATTGATCACGTCCTCTTCACATGGTGAATTCGAGGTGGTCAGAACCATTATCTGTGGAGATAACTATGCGGCTGAGAATCTGGAAGAATTCAAGAAGGTCATTCTGCCATGGATAGAAGAAGCAGGTCCTGACCTGGTGATAGCAGGTCCTGCCTTTGCTGCAGGTCGTTATGGAACTGCCTGCGGTATCCTCTGCCAGGAAGTTGAGAAGACCCTCGGTATTCCATCAGTGACTGCAATGCATCCCGTGAATCCGGGAGTGGATCTGGCCAAAAAGGACATATTTATCCTGGAAACAGGGGACTCTGCCCGCCAGATCGCACGTGTGGTCCCCCAGATGGTCAGCTTCGCAAGGAAACTGGTCAACCAGGAAAAGATCGGTTTGCCAGGAGAGGAGGGTTACATACCCAGGGGGATAAGGATCAATGTGAGAGACCAGAGAAGAGGTTCAAAGCGGGCAGTGGATATGCTTATAGATAAACTCCAGGGAAAGAATTTTGAAACCGAACTTCCCATGCCGGTCTTCGATAGAGTCCCCCCAGCTGAGGCCATATCAGATCTTTATGAAGCTGTTATAGCTATTGGAACAGAGGGAGGCATTGTACCTGAGGGTAATCCAGACAGGATAGAGGCACATAATGCTTCCAAATGGTGCAGATATTCTATCAGTGATCTATCCAGGCTTGAAAAGGGCAAGTATGAGGTGGCTCACGGAGGATATGATCCTGTACCTGCTAATGATGACCCCAACAGGGTATTGCCTCTTGATGCTGCCAGGGTATGCGAAAAGGAAAAACAGTTTGCGAGACTCTATGGTTACTATCCCGTTACAGTGGGCAATGTAACAGCTGTAAGATCTGCCGAGAAATACGGCAAGGAGATAGGGGAGATGCTTAAAAAGGATGGTGTCCAGGGGGTTATCCTTACTTCCACCTGAGGAACTGGTACGCGTTGCGGAGCAACGCTTGTCAGGGAGATAGAGAGAGTGGGCCTTCCCGCGGTTCTTATAACCGCAGTTCCTCCAATTGCACTTACCGTTGGAGCCAACAGGATTATCAGAGGTATTGCCATTCCCCATCCTGTAGGTGCCCCCCAGGAGGAACCTGAAGAGGAATTCAGGATCAGGAAAGGTCTTGTTGAAAAAGCATTAAAGGCATTGTGCACGTCCATTTCTGAACAGACAGTATTTGACTGATGAGAAGGGTGAAATGGAGATAATAATACTATCTAACAATCCTGATGTCTGGAAATTTTACCCTGATGCTGTACATGTGGAAGGGGATCCCCGCGATGTGATGAAAAAGGCCAGAGACCTCATCCACCAGGGATGGGGTCTCTTCACACATCCTTTTCATGGAAATATGAGACTTCTCAAAAATCCTTATAGGTCTCTGGTATTGAAGTATGAGGAAGGGGTAGTTAATGCGGATTCGATAATCTGTATTGAGGAGTCCCTTTACAGACTTGATTCTGTGAATTTTGATACTTCCGAGGGGAGCAGACCGGATTATAGGTACATTGATCTGGATCTGCTTAAAAGCTCATTTTCGGGATAAAGTTTCCCGGTGTTTGCATCTGAAAGCAGAATTTCTTTTCCAAAAAGAAACAGGGTTTGAAGGACACGGTCCTTCAAACCCTGTTTCTTAATGTTTCTTATTTACTTTTTTCAAGATTACCTCTTTTTGAAAAGTATGATCAGTGGAAGCAGTATCAAGAGCGATCCGGGCATTAATCCAAGGGCTGAACACCCGCTACTGGAACTGGGCGTATCTTCCTCATCCCAGGTGAACAGCAGTTCGTTTTCTTCGGGGTCGCTATCAGGTGGAGCATTAGGCTTATATTCTTTTACTTCTACAGAGAATGCCCCTTCTTCGAGTTCACTTATCTTATACTGGTTCAATGCGTTTGGATCAGTGCTTATGCCCGTATTGAAAGGTGTCAAAATAACTGATAAACCAGCTCCGATATTCAGAATAGAGCCAGGGTTGCCAATAAGTGCCAGTTGAGGTTCTCCTGATCCGGGACCGAGCCAACGATCGAAGTTGTCAGAAATGAATTGAGCCTCAGGTTCATCGTCCAGGACAAGTTCACTGGTACTCCAGTTCTGAATGATTATGTAGAGGTATTCATCGGAATTGCGACTCTTGGTGAAATGGTATTCACCATCCAGAGAGGAGCTTTCCCAGACCCCAAGAATTTCAGAGAAGGGATTATCTTCGTAGGTGAATATGTTATCTGTATCAATAGTTCCTGAGAGCGCAATTATTTTATATCTGTAACCTTCAGTGTTGAGGCTTGTTATACCAATTCCCAGTTCATCTCCACTTTCTGTTTCATCGATATCTCCTGCGAGAATAAAGGAATTGAGTAATCTCCTTTCAGGATCTGAGTCAGGATATTCAGTAAAGTCCCAACTTATAGAACTCGATGGATAAGTCCCTGTAGTCAGATCAGGCCATTCATTTCCATTTCCTTTAACAATTATTTCAGGATCGTTCATTTCCTCCAGATCATATGACGTAGGGTAGACATCTGTAGACAGGGTAATATTAAGAGAACCCTGAGTGCCACTTGTTTCTTCTGTGGTTCTTACCAATAGGAAGTCAATGTCCTCAGAATTTGGATTCCACAGGAAGTTGGCCTCATCGCCTGATTCAACCAGGTGGATATCAAAGGATACAGCATTAGAAAAGGGCAGAAAATCAATGGTGGGAAAACCATTTTCAGGTTCACCGGCTAACTGACCGATCAGAATATCAGAATCTCCCTCCAGGAGACCCACGTCACAAGGTCAGGTTGCCATGGCAGCATTGTATGAAAACAGGGTAAACGCTATTACTGCTATCGCTGCAAATCCGGTTAAAAATCCATATCTTTTCAAATTAGATCCCTCCTTTTTATGATCAGCAGAATTTTGAAAACTTGAGCTGCTGTCAATATAAAACTCAACTCTGTAAAGCCGGGATAAAACCGAAATCATCCATCAGCAATTATGAAAATGACGTTAGAGGGCAGATATTCAGTTTTTAAAAGGATAAGTAAGGGAAAACAAAGAAATAAAGAAATAAAGAAATAAAGAAATAATGGTTGTCTAATTGATTTAATTTAACCGGTTTTGCAACTTTTGTACCAGTGCCTTGAGAACTATTTTTCAGTTTAAGAATTCGAATATAATGCATGCTTTATACATAAGATCAGCCAGATGAACCAGAAAAGATCCCGATTTTTCATTAACATAAAAATCTTCAGGCAAAAGAAAAACTTTATGCAGCCGACACTTTGGATCAGCGATCCTGATGAAAATATTTATTTTTTTTCAAAATACCTCCTTTACTTTTATCCCCTTTCTGCTATATAATGCCCAATTATATTCCATGGGAAACTTTTATTTATAAAAACTTTACATAATAAAATAAAGTATCTTTTATAGCGTTTAAATCTTTTATAAAAATAAAAAGGAGAGGTTGTTATGAAAAAAATATTATCTTTGCTTGTGGGTGTATTATTTTTAGCTGTTGTAGCAATGCCTGGTTTTGCAGAGGTAGAGATCAAGATCGGCCATGTTTTGAATTCAGACCATGCATGGCACACAAATCTTGAGGGGTTTGCGAATGATGTGGCTGAAAAAACTGATGGCAGAGTAGTTGTTAAGATCTATCCAAGTGCCCAGCTGGGAAACGAAAAAGACGTAATTGAAGGCCTTACACTACAGACAATTGACGGAGGACTGATCGGTGGCGGTTCTTTCCAGTCTATCGATCCCAAATTCGGTATAGAAGCGCTTCCCTATGCGTGGAAAGATCATCAGGCTGCCTATGATGCCATGGATGGTGAAATTGGTGAAATGCTTTTTGGAATTCTTGAATCAAATGGGGTAAAGGGCCTTGCCTGGTGGGAAAACGGATTCCGTCATATAACGAACAGCAAAACTCCTGTCAAAGTTCCTGCCGATATGGAAGGTATGAAGATCAGAGTCACACCTGACAAGATGAGACTTGATACTTTCAACACACTTGGCGCTTCTCCCATGCCAATAAACTTCGGTGAACTGTATACTGCCCTGCAGCAGGGAGTAGTAGATGCCCAGGAAAACCCCCTTGCGATCATTTATTCGAGTGCCTTCTACGAGGTCCAGGACTATCTCTCACTCAGCGGACATATATGGGGTTCGGCACTTCTGTGCATGAACAGCTCTGTATGGGACAGCATATCTGAAGAGGATCAGGTTGTTGTAAAAGAACTGGCCATGAAATGGGGAGAAGAAGAACGGAAACAGATCCAGAAACAGGAACAGGATTTTCTTAATAAACTTGAGGAAAAAGGCATGAAAATAAACGAGGTTGACAAGGCTGCCTTCAAGGAAGCGGTTCAGCCCGTATGGCAGGATTACGAGTCTGTTTTCGGTAAGGAACTTATGGATCTTGTGAAAAAATATGGCGAATAAATTCGCAGATATTCTTTTCAGGGCGGTGGAGGGGTTTCTCTCCATCGCCCTTGTTGTAGTATTAGCTGAAGTTATAGTAGAAGTGAGTGCGAGATATGTATTTCATACTCCATTGCCATGGGGAGCTGAGGTGTCTCAGACCCTGCTGGTATGGATAACATTCCTGGGAGCTGCGGAAGCATGCAGACGGAACGAGCATATGTCTGTCCGGTTTATTGTTGAGGGCATTCCCTCAAAAAAGCTGAGAAAAAGTCTTGACCTTTTCGTAAAACTGATCATTATAGCATTTCTTGTTGCAGGTATATGGTCTGGCTGGCAGGTGGTAACAAGGACATGGTCAATGCGTACCACTTCACTTCAGATCCCTGCAGGTATCCTTTACCTGGCTTTACCCACGGGTTTTGGGATCATGATACTGGCAATTTTTGATTCTCTCTTTCATGGTAAAGAGAAGGATATGTCCGGTAAGAAGAATGTTTATCCTGAAGGCGACTGGAGGTAGTCTGTCATGCTGACCCTTTTTGCTGTAATGGGGCTATGTATCGTTATAGGTGTTCCCGTAGCTTTTGCAATAGCTGTTTCCGGCATGGCATACCTGCTTTTTGAGTCGACAGTTCCCCTGCTTGTGGTTGCACAGAGGATGGTAGTTGGAGTAGATTCCTTCACCCTTCTTGCTATTCCTCTTTTTCTTCTCGCTGGAAACCTGATGGCAGAGGGGGATATCACTCCAAGGATAATGAGGTTTGCTGCAACCCTGGTAGGCCACATTCCTGGCGGTATGGCCATGGTTATGGTGGTCTCCTGCATGTTCTTCGGTGCAATTTCAGGTTCAGGAGTTGCTGATGTAGCTGCAATAGGCTCAATAGTGCTTCCCTCAATGAAGGATCAGGGGTACAAACCTCCTTTCAGCGCCTCACTGCTGGGATGTTCGGGTGCTCTTGCAACAGTCATTCCGCCAAGTATTGTCATGGTAATTCTTGGTGTAACTATGGGGGCATCGATCGGAAAGCTTTTTCTTGGAGGAATAATTCCCGGTGTGCTTACTGGGATCTCTCTAATGATGATCTCTTACTATTTTGCAATAAAGGAAAAATATCCACGTCTGCCCAGGGCATCCTGGGGCGATAAGTTCAGTGCTTTCAGGGAGGCCCTTCTTCCTCTTCTTGCTCCTGTAATAATTCTGGGGGGGATCCTGAAAGGTATTTTCACCGCCACTGAGGCAGGAGCTGTTGCAGCTCTCTACGCTATTATCCTGTCTATGTTCGTTTATAAAAAGGTTAATGTCAGAAAGCTTTTCAGAATCAGTCTTGATGCCGCAAGAATAAGTGCAGTTGTACTGTTTATAATAGCTGCTGCAAATCTTTTTGGCTGGATCCTTGCTTCGGAGGATATTCCACAAAAAGTTGCCAACTTTATTCTTTCAATATCCACTAACTACTGGATCGTACTGCTTCTTTTCAACCTGATGCTGATACTTTTGGGAATGTTTATGGAGACAATGGCAATAATCATTATCGTCCTGCCAATATTCTTCCCGATCCTTACCCAGCTTGGAATGGATCCGATACATATCGGTGTGATGGTCTGTGTAAACCTTGCAATAGGAGCCAACACTCCGCCTCTGGGAGTGGATCTTCTCGCCGCATGCAGGGTTGCAAACGTCCGTTACGAGGATTCCTTTCGTTTTCTTGCACCTTTTCTGGGGGTCATGGTACTCGTACTGGTTCTGATCGTTGTTTTCCCCCCGTTTGTAACCTGGATACCAGAACTCATGATCCAGTAGAGGTATTATTTTGGTAATAATATGATCATGATTCATAAATAAAGAATTCCCCTGGTTAACCAGGGGAATTCTTTATTGGGCAAACTTTTCATTTGATTCTCAGAAATAAGAAGCATTGGGAGAGTAAGAAACTGATTCTCTGCTAAAACGGAAGTAGGGTCAGCACTCTGTGCATGCCTGATCAGGGGCAATCACGTTGGTGGGGGCCCACAAAACAATATACAGACGGGGTAAGACAATATGGTTGGTGACTATACCCCGGCAGATTGCGGCAATGGAATTATTACTTCAGCTGTTTTTGGGTAGAACCTGGGAAAGATCAGATGGTCTGACAATGAGCTGAATGTAGCATCAGAGTGAACTGAAAGGTCCCGACCACAGTTTAAGGCGGTTTTTCTCATACTAATAGTCTTTAATGTAATAAAACTGATCATTGTTGCAGGAAAACACCAAGATTTGAGAATATAATTACATTGAATTATTCAGGTTACTTAGATTTCATAAATAAAAACTTTCTAAACAAGTGTGGGATGTTGTATGAATATGCTCAAGGGGATATATTACAAAATAATCGCTTTTTGCTACGCTCTTTATATAAGGTTTGTCTACTGGTCCAGCACTGTAGAGATCGAAGGAGAGGGGAGAATAGCACAAAAAGAAGAATCTGAAAAATTCATCTTTATATTCTGGCATGGTGAAAGTTTCTGTCTCTATCCTGTACTAAAGTTGAGGAAGCCCTATGTCATAGTAACAAGCAACAGTCGAGGTAACTACATTGCTCCTCTGTGCAGGTCTTTTGGATATTCCCCGATAAGATTACAGGACAGAAAGGAGAAAGGTAATTCCTTCCATATTCTGCGAAAGGTAATAGAGAATGGAGATGGAGACCTGCTGCTATCCCTTGATGGCCCTATAGGGTCATATCATTGTCCAAAGGATTTTCCATTCACTCTTTCCCTCTACCTCAGGCGCAGAATTATTCCCATGTCATTGAAAATAAAAAGGAAGTTCTATATCAAGAAAAGATGGGATCATTTTATAATTCCTCTCCCTTTTAACAGGATATCGGTTAAATTTCATGAACCGGAAGCATTTTCCAGGATCGATAGAAAGGATAATTTTTCTTCACTGAAATTAAAGATCAAGACGGAAATGGAACTTCACGAGGGTCAAAACTGCTATGATGATTTCAGTTGCAGATAATCTAAGACATGTTACTGAATCATATATATTTTTCAATCCAAAAATGTGAAAGCTGAGTCTACGATTTAAATCGTAGATTATGGTAGCCCCAGGGGCTGGCAATAAGATACAGGATAAATCTGAGACTGAGGAATGTTTAATGGGGTAGGTTATTTACCATGATGGCAGGGGCGGTTCGTGATCTGCCCATCTACGAAAACAAATAAAACATAAAAAGGCAGATCATGACATACAGATCAGATATCCATAAACGCAGATCGATACGGTTGAAAGATTACGATTATTCTCTGGCGGGCTATTTGGCGATATTGCAAACGGGCAAATGGTGTTGAATGATGCGTGGCGACCATGTGGGGTTACAGCTACCGGTACCCAATTGTACAGGCAGGAAGTGATAATATGACCGACCTACCATGTCCGTTATGTTCTGACAGAAAGACAAAAAGCCATGTTTCTGGTGCTGATAAAAGACAATACTACCATTGCAGCAATTGCGGGCTGATCTTTGCTGATCCGGCTCACAGTCTCTCGGCGAAAAAGGAAAAAGAAGCCTATGAGACACACAATAACAGTCCTGAGAACAGGGGATATGTGGAATTTTTAAATCGGGCGGTAAAACCGATGATGTATTACCTGAATGACTCAATGACTGGTCTGGATTACGGTTGCGGACCTGGCCCAACATTGTCCTGGATCCTGAAGCAAAATGGAATAAAATGCGAGAATTATGATCCCTTTTTTTTAAACATAAAGCTGAAAAGAACTTACGATTTCATTTTCTGTACGGAGTGTTTTGAACATTTTTTCTATCCAGAGAAAGATATTGTAAAAATAAGGGATATTCTGAAACCTTGTGGTCTTCTCTGTGTTATGACAAACCTCTGGACTACTTTTGATGCATTCAGGTCCTGGCACTACACGAGAGACAATACCCACGTCTCTTTCTACAGTGAAGAGACTTTCCGTTTTATCTGCAGACAATTCGGCTTTGATCTTTTGTGGCAGGACCATGACAGAGTTTTGATACTGCGAAAAAGATAAGTCCTTTAGAAAACCTTCAGTCTGTTACAGGTTCAGTTATGAAGTTATGGATCTTTTGAAAAACTCATCGGAATAGATAATGAACCCAATGAACCATAGATCCGTCTAACTATTGATAGTGTACTTTTTATAAAGATCTTTGAGCTGATTGAAGTAAAAAATTCCATATAAACACAGATTCTGGTTTCAGCTTTTCTTTACAATATGCCTGGTTTGCCAAAAGTTGAAAAACATTCCATCTTTGCTGATATCTGTGATAAACTCTGATGTTAGCTTGTAACAGAGAGGCAAAAGGTGGTTCGCGAAATCCCACCTTCAAATAAAAAACTAAGGAGGAACAGCAAATGCCATTTGCAGAAGGTAAGAGTTTTGATTTTTTCGGTGAGGAGATTATTCAGGCTCAGCTGCTTGAATTGATCCCCTATTCGGGGGTTTCTCAGGAGATCCTTTATGAGACAGAGGAGTTTTCTGCTGTATGTCCCTTTTCCGGGCTTCCGGATACGGGTCTTCTCCAGATCCGATATATTCCCTCGGAGTCCATTCTTGAATTGAAATCCCTCAAGTACTACCTTACATCTTTTCGATGCTGCGGTGTATACCAGGAAAAGGCTACACAGATCATTTACAAAGATCTTTTCGAGATCCTGAAGCCTGTTTTTCTCTCCATAAAACTTGTCTATAACGTTCGCGGCGGTATCAAGTCCACGACATACATATCTTCTTCAGGTACTTCTGAAGAAGTAGTCTCCATTTAGTTGAGGGGCGTAAATATCATGGAACGTAAGAATAATATCCTGATATTTCTTGTTTCGATCTTTATCACTGGCCTGATAGGTGCAAATATCCTTGCGACAAAAATATTCACCATTGGACCGATAATGGCTCCTGCGGGAGTGATAGCTTATCCTATAACCTTTCTATGCACGGACATAATAAGCGAGCTCTGGGACAGAAACACAGCACAGAGGGTTGTATGGGCAGGATTCTTTGCCAGTGTGATATTTCTTATTCTTTCCTACGTTGCAGTGATCCTGACGCCAGCTTCATTTTATTCTCACCAGGAAGTCTTTGCGGAGATATTCGGAAAGGTGGGAAGAATTACCTTTGCGGGATTATTGGCCTATATCATAAGCCAGTCCCATGATGTATGGACATTCCATTTTCTGAAGGACCTTACTGAAGGAAGGCATCTTTGGCTCAGGAATAATCTTTCCACC
>Ga0102928_1001148_pt1 | contig 16899 bp, 11 predicted proteins | sample SalPonR1_B_D1_MG_FD_78504 | JGI IMG/M metagenome (GOLD analysis project Ga0102928, IMG submission 78504) | Salt pond soil microbial communities from South San Francisco under conditions of wetland restoration - Salt Pond MetaG R1_B_D1_MG | ecosystem: Environmental > Aquatic > Marine > Intertidal...
GCATCAACCATTTCAGTGATGTCCACCCCGGTTCCCACAATATAGGCTGAATCTTCATTTTTAAAGCTTTTGGCGTTCAGCTTAAATATTCTTGTATCTCCCTTTTTTGTAAGTACGTTGGCAACAAGCTGTGCGGATCCTTTTACCACTGTCTCGTTCAGCTTTTCACTAATCAGCTTCCTGTCATCCGGATGAAAAAACTCAACCGGTTTCATTCCAAACATATCCTCCTCTGAGTAGCCAAGATCGGTGATAAATGATTCATTCCATTCAAGAAAGGTTCCGTCCGTGTCGAGAACATAAAATGTTCCTGGAATACTTGAAATGGCTGTTTTAGTAAACTCCTGCTCGCTCTTTAGTTTCTGCTGAATTTTCTTTTCTCTTGAGATATCCCTGAAGGAGTTGATCGTTAACAGCTCACCGTCTTTATCGCGAAAAACAACCGATGACACCTCAATCGGGATCACCCTGCCTGATTTATGTATATATCGTTTCTCACCCTCAAAATAGGATTGGCCTTCACGTATTTTGGCAGCTTTCCTGTTGTATGGGTCGTCCTCGTCCATGATACCCTGACGTCCAGTTTTTCGCAGCTCCTCTTTTGTATAGCCTAAAATAGAGCATGCAGATGGATTAGCATCAATAATATCACCGGCGGGTGTCCCAATAATAATACCGTTCAGTGAATGATTGAACTGTTGCTTATATCGTTCGCGCGACTCATTGAGTTCCTGTGTAGCAACCACACTTTTGGTAATTTCATCAACAAAAATAATTGCAAGCGCATCATCAAATGCGCGTATATTTAATTTGTACCATTTACTTTCCCCTCCCGAAAAGCTCAGGTATGTTGAGTAAAACTTCTCAATCTCACCATCAAGAATTTGACGGAGACCTATAATAAGTTTAATAGCATCATCACTGCCGTTTTGAGCAGCTTCTCTGCAATGATCAAATATATTGCCGCTGGTTGTAATAACGTCCAGAAAGTGGCACTCTTTATTCCGTACCTCCCATTCGATATTTGTGAGATGAATATCGCCATTGATGTCGAGGACTGCAGCCGGAGAAGGAAAGGTATTTAGAAGCTTTTTTTGCTCTCTGTGAATTTCAATTTCATTCGTATTCATCTTTCTTGGAACTCACTCTTCATTGACATTTATTTTACAATGGTTTGAATATGTTAAAACTAATTAACAAACAATGTCAGACGTGAAAAGCGTATTTTTTATATTCGCATTTACAGCACGATTTGCCAGTCATTCGCGTAGGTCCTTTCACCTATCTGTAAATTTGGCCCGGAAGATAACGTTCACCCACGGAGACTGAATGTATAGCCTCCCGCAACTCTGCAACAGAAGGTTCATAATTTAGATATCCATTGGCTCCCGCCTCTATTAATGGCTCTATCAACAATTTTGTGGTGTAAATATGTATGGCAAGAATCTTAATATCGCCTGATTGTTCTTTCACAGAACGTATAGCTTTAATTGCTGACTGCTTGATGTTCGGCAGGTCCAGAATAACTATTGATCCGGCTAGTTGAACTCTCTTCTCAATGATATGACCACTATCCTCGATAATGCTAACCGAGTCACCTTTTTTGCAGGCTTTCTGAACCCTTTCAGCGAGCGCTGTGGACCGGGGGGTATATCCACTGTAGAGAAAAATATTCTGCTGTATTGGTTCGCCCATATCAATATATGTAGGTACTGAACAAATGTATTACACCTATATTCCCGATGTACGACTGCCGAGTGTAAGTTGATATATTTTTTAGATGCCCCCCATTAATCATCAATCTTTCGGTAGGGTAAATATTATTATAACATCATTTTAAGCCGTATTCTATTGGCGTATTATCTTAAAATATTTATCCGTGTTTTTACCTATAGACGGCGGTGTAAAACATCGTAATTCGGCAAATTGAGGGGAGTAGTAATCAGCCGTTGTTTACGAGTCCATTTTGAAATGCATATTTAACAAGGCCGGCCGTGTTTCGGGCCCCGGTTTTTTGAAGGAGATTTCTCCGGTGTGCATCCACCGTTCTGGGACTTATATACAGTTTTTCTGCTATCTCCTGATTTGTATATTCTTTCACAATCATTTGCAGTACTTCAAGTTCTCTCTCGGTGATGTGAATGGGGGCAGAGGCCGTAGATTTACCTTTATTTTTTACCAGGTCCATCATAATGCTTTGAGTTGCCTGATCGCTGAAATAGTGTTTACCGCCCATTACGTCATGAATGGCAGCGGTAAGCTCATCCCTGCCAGCACTTTTCATGATATAACCGGACGCACCTGCCTGGACCATCTGACGAATATGAGTATCATCGCTACTCATGGTTAAAGCCAGAACCTTAATATCCGGATGCAGCTCTTTAACCATTTTCGTTGTCTTAATACCGTTCATACCCGGCATATTAATATCCATTACAATAACATCAACGGCTGTCTCTTCAAGAACTTTTTTTACCTTGTCGCCATCTTCGGCCTCCGCTACCACGTCAATCCCGGCCTGAGGTTCCAGCATAAGCTTTATTCCATCTCTCACTATTTTATGATCGTCAACTAACAATACTTTAATATTTGCCATAACTGATTGTCTTGCTATTCCTTTAAACGGGTATGATTACAGTAATTAACGTGCCTGAATTTGTCTTTGAGTCAATATCTAAATTACCTGACATTGCTGCAACCCGGGTTTTCATGCTTTGAAGGCCAAGACCCCTGCTTTCTACATTTTCGGGGTCAAACCCGGAGCCATTATCTTCTATAGTACATATCAACTCATTGTCTGAGTATACTAAATTTATGTTGATGATTGTTCCGCCCGAGTGTTTGATAGCATTATTAAGGGCTTCCTGAATTATTCTGAAAATATTTATCTGGATACTTCCGGCAAGTGTCTCATCATCGTATTTCTGAAACAGGTGAATTGCCAGATCCTGGGTGCTCTGCATTTCATTTACGAGAGACTCAACTGCCAGTTTAAGTCCATAGTCCTGAATAGCTTTTGGAAGCAGGTTATGCGAAATTGAGCGTGTTTCTGAAATGGCATATTCCAGCATTTGAAGCCCGATTTTGAACGAGCGGTCTATCGGTGCGGCCAGCGATTCAGAATCTGAATAGACAGTATTCAAATGCATATTTGCGGCAGACAGGTACTGGCCAAGACCGTCATGAAGCTCATTGGCGATACGATGCCTCTCCCTTTCTTCACCTTCTACAATAGCTTTTATAGCTCTCTCATCAGCTTTTCGCTGTTCTGTAATATCAAGGGTAAGTACCAGTCGCTGCTGCTTGTCTTTGAAGTATATATCAGAACCGGATATTTCGCACTGCAGTATTGTGCCGTCTTTTGTCTTCTGACGCCACACATCAAACCCGCTCTGAGATTTTTTCAGATCCTTTTGAGCTTCGTCACGGATCTTTTGCCGCTCCTCGGCAAGAAACAGTTCAAATATTGTCATCTCAAGAAATTCCTCTTCGCTATATCCGAACAGGTCTGTCAGCGCTTCATTTACTGAGAGAAATTTAAACGTCTCTTTGTCAAAAATATACATCGGAAGCGGGCTTTGCTCATAGAGCAGCCGATACTGGTGTTCAGAGCGCTTAAGCTCTTTTTCCGCTTCTTTCTGGATGGTAATATCATTCATAGAGCCTATTATTCGTACGATGTCACCGGCGTCGTTCCTTAAAATCAAAGCCCTGTCGAGCACAGTAGCAACAGTGCCATCACCTCTGCAGAACCGATACTCATGTTTCCATTCGTCTGCCCCTGAATCTTCTGCGTGCTTCATATCCTGAAGCACACTATCCCGGTCGTCAGGATGGAGATTATCTTTCCACAGTTCAAACCCTGCATCGGGATCAGGTACGTCGTGCTTATAGTGTGTCTCAAAACCCTCACTCCACCACACACTGCCTTCTGATGGAATGGCATCCCATATCGCATCACTTACAACCAGGGTTGCATATTCAAATCGTTTTTGTTCATAAGTCAGTCGTTTCTGAATCTCTTTTAGAGCAGTTATATCTTTATTGACCGCAACCGTGCCATCAAAATTGCCTTCATGGTCTGTTATCACCCGTATTGAACTGATGATGTTCATCGGTTCATCAACGCGATTATACTGCACGACCTCACCGCTCCATTCGTTCCTGGAAATAAGTTCATTGAAGAGATCTTCGCCGCTTTCACCGTCATATGTTGTTTCGAGAATTGAATCAACCGGTTGCCCGACTGCTTCCTGTTCAGACCATCCATACATCATTTCTGCCGCCCTGTTCCAGGAAGTAATTCTCATATTGTCATCAGTTGCAATCACGGCGTCCGAGATATCTTCAAGCAGCTGGGCCTGGCTGCTAAGAATCTCTTCCGACTCCTTTGTCTCCGTCTGATCAATCATTGCCCCTACCATTTTAACCGCCTGTCCTTGGTCATCCCGAAATATATAGCCTTGATCAAGCACGTACCTAATCTGTTCCGAGCTGTTAATAAATCTATATTCCTCTTCCCAGTATGTTTTTTCACTGGCCTTGGCATCTTCTATGCTTTGCAGTACCCGGCCTTTCTCTTCGGGATGTATATGGGCCTTCCATGATTCACTGCCTTCCGGTAAATCATCCTTTCGGTATCCAAAGACAGATTCCATGCCTTCACTCCAGCTAATTGTATCATATTCAAAGTTCCACTCCCATACCACATCACTAATCAGACCGGTAATAATTCTGAGACGGGTTTGTTCATCTTCAAGCTGTGACTCTACAATTTTTAATGACGTGATATCCATTGTCACACCCCGGAGCACCTGAGTCCCTGTCATATCATCGGTAACGACCTCAGCTTTCTCCCTGAATGTTCTGAACGATCCGTCACTTTTCTTATATCGATAGGATACGTCAAGATCGTTGCCACTCTCTGCATAAAGGTAGGCATCATATATAGCTTTTCTGTCATTGGGGTGCACCTGCTCAAAGAAATCCTGCCTTGACACAGGCCCCTCAGAAGGATCTGCATCGAAGAGTTTATATTTATTATCCCCCCAGTAAAGCTTGCCTGTATTCAGTGTTTTTTCCCAATAGCCAATTTCGGCAATCTCCTCTGCTTTTCTAAGCTGCGCCAGCGTTCGTTTGATACGAATTTCCTGCTCTTTGGAGCGGGTAACATCCAGCATGGTGCCGATAATACGTACCGCATTGCCCTCTCTGTCGAACTCAACATTTGCTTTTTCATAGATCCAGCGCTCACGCTTGGTTTTAGGATTTCTGATCTTGAATTCGGCTTCAAATGGGCTGCCTGCTTCAATAGAATCTGAAAATATTTTGGCAACATACTTAAAGTCGGGATGAAGTGTTTCAATTAATCGCTCCGAGGTTAATGTTGCCCCCTCAGGAAGCCAAAACATCTCGTTGAGAATTTTTGACGTTTTAACCTCACCCGTCTTTAAGTCTTCGGTAAAGGTCCCAAGATTTGCTACACGCTGAGTTTCGATAAGTAGCCGTTCGTTCTCCTGAAGCCGCTTCTCATTCAGCTTCAGGCGGGTAATGTCAACATGCGTTCCAATCATCTTGATGGGATTACCGTTTTCATCCCACTCCACGTTCTTTCCGCGGTCTAGAATCCACACCCAGTGGCCATCTTTGTGCCGCATTCTCACTTCAATTTCATAGATATCCGTTTTGCCTGAAAAGTAATCCTCAACGGTTTGTTCAAATCGCTTCAGATCATTCGGGTGAACAAGACGATTCCACGTGTCGATGTTAACAGGTTGTAACTCTTCAAGTGTGTAACCAACAAGGTTCGTCCAGATCTCGTCGATATCAATTTCCCCGGTTTGAGGGTTCCATTCCCAGAGACCTACATTCGCACTGTTGGTTGCCTGCTTCAGACGTGTTCTGCTAATGTTTATCTCCTCTTCAAGCTCTTTTCTCTCCGTAATGTCAATATGAGTTCCGGTAAAACGACTAACCTCTTGGTTTTCATCTCTCTCTGTTACTTCCCCGCGAACCAAAATCCAGATCCACTGTCCGTTTTTATGTTTCAGCCGGATTTCATTCGAATAGCTTGATCTCTTTCCCTCGAAATGCTGATTCAGTAATTCGACCGACTCATCTAAATCTTCAGGGTGAATAAGTTGCACCCATATGTCGAAGATCTGCGGTTCCAGCTCTTCCCTGGTGTACCCAAGCATATGAGCGTACTCATCGTTGATTAAAATCTTTGACTCTTTAGGGTAATAATCCCAAAGCCCGACCTGCCCTCCTTTAACCGCCAGTGAAAGCTGCTCCTCAAGTTCTTTCAGTTCGGTCAGGTCCAGCCCAACCCCCAGCTTCAATGAGTCATTCAGCTGCATATTCATCCAGCTTGTTATCAGTTTGTCCCCCGATTTAGTGTAAACATTAAAATTCTTCCAGGTGTTATCTGCCTCTTCAATATGGGATATTCCAAGCCGGGATGTAGAATCGTTCTGAATCAGTCGTGTGAGTAAATCTCCCCTGTTGATGTCCTCTTGGTCGTAACCAAGACGCTCCCTCACAAAATCATTTGAATCGATTATCTGGTTGTTACTGTCGATTATGGTGATAAAAATTGGCAGCTTGTTAAAGATAGCTAGTAGCTTTTTATGCTCTCTTTTCTCCTCTTCCTCAAGTTTTTTCCTTTCGGTGATATCATGCCCAATACCGACGATGGTCGAATCTGAAAGCTGTATATTATTCCAGGTTTGATGGCGGACGTCACCTGACTTTGTCCTAACTTCAAACTCTTTCCAGCCTGAGCCGGGATTCGACATGTGCTCATATGCTTTCTTCCTGACACTTTCATCAGGGTAAAACAAAGAAAGCAGATCTTTATCGTTTTCTTCCGAGGGTATCCATTCCAGTACTTTCACAAACTCACGATTAACCTCATTTATATCGAGCTCAGGATCATAAACAGATATCAGTACCGGAATCTGATCAAAAAGTGTCTCAAATTTTTCTCTTTCAAGATCGAGCTTACGCCTCAGTGTTTTACTCTCTGTAATGTCAGATGTAATTCCCGAAACAGATTCAATCTCACCATCTGCCATGTTTAGTGTTCCTCGCGTCCAGAGCCAGTGAATTGACCCGTCCGTGTGGATTACGCGGTATTCTGCGCTAAAATCCTTTTGTTTGGAAAATGTTTTTTCTACGTCCTTCTTAAACTGCTCAAGATCATCAGGGTGAATTCGGGAAAAAATATGCTTCAGGCTAAGATCCAGCGACTGGGGATAATCGAAAAAGCTGTGATGGTTGGATGACGTTACATAGCTGTCAGACCCCGGGTAGTATTCCCATGTAGCCATTCTGTTCGACTCAAGCGCAAGTGTCAGGCTTTCGTCCTTTTTTTCGAGCTTCAGCTGTTCTGCGTTTATCTCATTTTCATAGCGTTTGACGAGGTAGAAGAAGATTAAAGCAGTTATAACGACAAATAACCACCCTTTAGCTATATTGACTGCGGCCAAAATTTCAGTATCGTCAATGAGAAGGTCGACCATTGAATCTGTGATAACAATCCAGATCATGGCCGTGATCAGGTAAATAACCGTTATTCGAAATGGTGATAGTTTCATATTGCCACCTGCTACCGGGTTCCGGATAAACCTCACAGCATGTGCCGGGTTATCCTGTTGGGTTGAAGAGGGTGAATTTTTCCAAACCTATGACATACATCGTCAGCTAATATTAATAACTTAACAAAAAACCACCGTTTGCATTACAGGACTCTGAAGCTGCTACCACTTCCCTTCCCGAACCGGGTAGCTGCCCAGCACTTTCACAAATTGCGCCTGTTTTTTCAAGCTCGACAACGCATCAGATACGCGCAACTCTTCGGTATTTCCTTCAAGATCGAGATAAAACAGTGACTGCCACGGATGATGCGGCCTTGGCCGCGACTCCAGCTTTGTCATGTTAATTCCGTGATTACCCAGTAAATTAAGGCACTTCAGCAGTTCACCCTTTTCATCTGCCGTGGCAAAAATAAGTGAGGTCTTACAGTTCAGCTGCGGGTCGCACATTACCCTTTCAGGGCCAATTACAACAAAGCGGGTGTAGTTTTCTTTCTGATTTGCCAGGTCTCTTTCAAGGATTTCCAGGTCGTACAACTCAGCAGCATATGCGCTTCCAATAGCGGCCTGCGACAAATCACCATCATTTTTAACCTTCCTTGCAGCCATTGCCGTATCAAAATAACTTTCCACGTGGCAGCGCGGCAGCGTAGCCAGAAACCTGCTGCACTGGGCGATAGCCTGTGGGTGTGACAATACTCTGCGAATATTGCCCAGATCCACGTTTTGGGGCGCCATCAGGCAGTGAACTACTTTTAAAATTTCTTCACCGATGATGAACAGCTCTTTTTCGGCCAGCAGATCATAAGTATCGTTAATCGATCCCGCGGTTGTGTTTTCGATGGGGAGCATCGCTACATCTGCATCACCCTTTTCAACCGCTTCTGCAGCCTGATCAAACCTGGTAAATCCCAAGCAAATAACGTCATCGTAGCGCTGCTCAAAGTGGCGCATTGCAGTTTGATGGCTGAATGCACCATCGGTTCCCTGGTAGGCAACCTTTATCGACGTCTGATTCGCTTTTTTATTTTGATGGTCGACAAGTGCGTGCGCCTGATACCGGACAGAATGGCTGATCACCTCGCGAAACAGCTGCTCGAGAAAGTACGGATCCATACCCGCTTCGGCAGCTTTCTCCCGGATTGATTCCATCATCTCCTCTTCCCGGCCTTGATCCCGAATATCTTTTGAGTTCTCAAGCTTATCGGCAAGTACCTCGCGAACAATTCGCTGTCGTTCTCCCAGCGCATTAATGATCGTCAGGTCGAGTTTATCAATTGTTTTCCTGATAGATTCCAGGGTATCATCTGCCATAGCGGAATTTTCCGTTTCTTTATCTGTATACAATTAAAGATATATATTTGCAGCCTTAGATATAGGATTTGGCCCCAATTGTTTCCGGTCCCGGCTAAACTCTTACGTTGGCTTTCAGTTTATCCAGTTGTTTGAGGAGTTTTTCACGCGGCATATTTCGAAAACGGTCGGGCAGCAGTGCTTTTGAAGTACACTCGGCAACGGCCGTCAGCGTTTGGAGTTCTATTTCCTCAGGATAGGTTGGAGGCATAAAATCATCGAGTACCCGATCCAGAATCTCTTTTGTTACCACAGTTTTTCCTTCGGCTGCTGCATGAAATTTTGCGCGGGTTAATGCGGCCTCCATATCGGCGCCCGAATATCGTATCGAACCGTTCTTAATCGCTTTCGGTAGATAATCTTCATCCATTTCCATGCCGGTTTTTGTTTTCATCACATCAAAGAGCTCAATCCTCTCTTCTTCTGTTTCAGGATGAAACAGCGCAATATGCTCTTCGGCACGGCCCTGGCGCTTAAGGTCGACCGGCATCAAATCCGGGCGGGCAGTCATCAAAAACCATACAATTCGGCCCCTGTTTTCGGTATTACTCATAAACGTGGCAATCTGAGAAAACACCCGGCTCGATACACCGCTGTCGCCTGACGCCTGGCGGTCGCCAAGATATGCATCCGCCTCATCAATCATCACGGCAACAGGAGACATAGCCTTAAGCAGTCCGAGAATCTTTTCAAGATTACCTTCAGTAACACCCTGCCACTGGCTCCGGAAGTTTTTCAGTTTAACCATCGGGATGCCAACCTCTCCTGCAAAACAGGTTACCATGAACGTCTTTCCGGTCCCAACGGGACCACAGACAAGATAGCCCATGGGAATCACATCCCTCCGGCCCGATTTAAGTGCTTCTGCTGTAAGGCGAAGGTGCTTTTTAACTGCAGTATGGCCGGCCACGTGATCCAGCGTACGCGTGGTAGGTACAAACTCCAGAAGACCGTACGCCTCCTCTTCGATCATATCTTTTTTAATATCTGAAAGCGACTCATAGGTGATCGGGTCGTTGTGCTCCTCGGCATTGGAAAGGATGCTATTCAGATGCACAAGGCCAAGCCCGGCGGTCATCTCTGCTATGATCGATGCGGGCAGATCAGACACAACTTTTCCGTCTGTATCGTGATGTGCCAGGTACGCTTTTCGCTGGGGCTCATCCGGGAGCGGTACATGAATATCGGCCGTATATGGATGCTGTATGAGCTTCCTGTTCAGGTCAGCCATATTTTCAGTGAGCAGCACAGTGGTGAAATCTCCTGCAAGAAACAGCGGATCATGTGCCCACTTGAGCAGGTAGACCAGCGCATTCCGGTCCTCACTCCCGGAACTTCCCGCGTCATTCATGGGCACAATGGTTTCAGCCCGGTCAATGATAAGTGCCACACTCCGGTTGGAATTCAGCCTGGATCGGATATACTGTTCGAGCACGGAAAAAGCACCAACGGGATCTTTTGGAAGCTTTTTACTGTATTCGGTACCTGCAATCGTGTCGCGGCCCGAAAGTGCCCTGTTGAAATCCGCCTGGGTTTCCTGGTCACGAAAATAGATACCGGTAGCCCTGTCGTAAAATAGAACCAGGTCCCGGGCACCAAAAAAATCATCGGCAAGAAACGTTTTCAGGCGGTCGAATCGAGGCGGATTACCTTTTACGTGCACCATGTCGTGAACATTGCCGTGCATTACAAATTGATTGAGTGTACGGCTCAGATATAATTTGGCAAACTTTTTGGCCCAGTCGGGGTAATGATCAATCATCGTTTTACTTGTTTGTATTCATCAGCCCATCGGGCTGATCTGTAATAATCAATTCGTACGGCAGTGATCGTCACAAAAATTTATTCCTGCTTACTCGAAGTCGCTGAGCTTGAGTTTTACTGTGTCGAGCCTGTTGGGCGTAGCTTTGCTGATGATAAATTTATGGCCGCGAATAAAAAGCTCCTCGTTGACTTTGGGAATCCTGCCGATATGATTAATGATGTAGCCGGCTACCGTTTCAAATTCATCCCCGGTGTCTTTCAGATCAATCTCAGGAAATTTTTCGTGAAGCTCATCCAGATCAACATTGCCGCTGAGAATAAATGTATTCACGTCAATCTGCTTGATAAATTCATCATCTGTATCATATTCATCCTGAATGTCGCCCACTACCTCTTCTATAAGATCTTCGATAGTAACCATTCCCGCCGTACCGCCATACTCATCTATTACAATGGCTACTGAACTGTTGCTCTGACGGAATTCTGCAAGAAGGTCCTTCGACTTTTTGCTAGATGGAATCAGCTTTACAGGCCGGATGATATCCGCTATAGATTCGGGTTCGTCAAACAGGTCGTAGGCAAATACCACCCCTGTAATATCATCAATATTATCCTGGTACACAGGGACTTTCGAAAATCCCGAAGCTATAAAAATACGCTGAATCTCATCGATCGTCGCATTTTGATCCACGGCGATCATTTCGGTCCTTGGCACCATCGTCTCTTTTACACGCTTATTGGAGAGCTCCAGCACGTTGTGCAAAATTTGTGAATCCTCCTGGTCAAAATCTTCACCGCCGCCGGTATCGCGGAGCTCTTTCAGGATCATTTCCACGTCCTGTCGCCGGAAGATTTTATCGCTGCGCTCACTGCCTGTTTTAAGCCATCGAACGAGCACTCCCGACGATGAATTTGCCATGGCGATGATCGGGCGTAAAATAACATTGAGCACCCTCAGCGGCACTGCCACCACTTTCACCATAAAATCTGCCTGGATTCTGAAGATGGCTTTTGGAATGATTTCACCAAAAATCATAATCACGAGAGAGGCCACGATGGTTTGAATAAATAGAAGTACAACGGTAGAGGGTTCATATCCAAACCATGAAAGGTAGATAGAATTAACCGGATCAATAAGGAATATTGCCATTAGCGTGGCATAGAGCACATTAATGATATTATTCCCGACCAATGTAGTGGTGAGAAATGTTTCCGGCTTTTCATTGAAAAAAGCTAGTGATCGTGATACCAGCGACCCCTTTCTGCTTTCAATTTCAAGTTTAAGCCGGTTAGCCGAGACAAAAGCTATCTCCGAACCGGAGAAAAAAGCGCTCGCCAAAACCGTGAGTACTATTATTGTAAATTCCAACAGATGGTTTAATTGATGTAAGGTTACGACCCAATGGCAGCAGAGATAATGCTGAAACGACTATAATATAATTCGTTTTCAGCTCATGATGCACGTGTTAAATACACCCGAGATGTTTGCCAACACCGGTTATTCTTGTATTTACCTTTTGTTATTTACCTGTAAAGTCTGCCTTGCGCTTCTCCATAAAGGCGGACGTGCCTTCTTTAAAATCATCTGTCTCACACAGTTCTCCAAACAGTGAAGCTTCTTTTTCAAATCCATCAGAAGAACCGGCGATTCTGATTGCCCGGATCGCTTTCGAGACGGCCAGTGGCCCGTTCTTAAGGATTGCTTTGAACAGGGAGTGTGCCGCTTCAACTGGCTCTTCCGTTACTTTATTTACCAGGCCGGCCGAAAGTGCCTCATCGGCTTTTACTGGCTGGCCGGTAAGAATCATTTCGTAAGCTTTCGCCTTTCCCACAAGTGCAGGAAGCCGCTGTGTGCCCCCATAGCCGGGAATCAGGCCAAGCGATACTTCAGGCAGGCCAATTACGGCTTCCGGCGACGCAACTCGAATATGAGCAGCCATCGCCAGTTCTGCACCGCCTCCTAACGCGTAGCCGTCCACAACTGCGATAACCGGTATATTCAGTGATTCAATCCGGTCAAAAACGGCCTGTCCCTTCCCGGAGGCGCTTTTACCACCCGCACCGTCAAGCTCCGCCAACTCGGATATGTCTGCACCGGCTACAAATGCTTTTTCACCGGCTCCGGTCAGGAGCACTCCTTTTATATCACTATTGGTTTCTACACGTTCAATAGCCTGGTTTAACTCATCCAGAACCTGGTTGTTGAGTGCATTTAGTTTTTTTGGCCGGTTAATTTCTATCTGGGCAACTCCGGCGTTATCTACAGATAAAGTTATGGTTTGATACGTATCCGCCATTGGCGTTATTCTTTTACTTTTTGTTCAGTTTTTTTATTCAGATTCTCGGCTTCCTTGCGTAATTCTGCAAGTTCAAGCTCCTGGTCGAGCTCGTCGAAACCGGGTAACAGACTGTCGTCAAGTTCTTCAATAATTGTTGTAGCCTCCTCCATCTCTACCAGCAGATGATCAAGTTTATTGTCCACATCTTCTGCATTTGGCATGGTCATCGACTGCTCATAGATAAAACGCGTTGCATCCTCTATGGTCTCAAGATGTGTCTCACAAATCAGATACTTCTCTTTGGCCACGTCAAACTTATTGAGTCGTTTTCTAAGAATTTTAACGCGCCGTTTTTTGGTGGCTTTGAGTTGTTCAGATTCAATTCTGGTGATTTGATCTTCCTGGGAGGCCACTTCGTTTTTGAGCTGTTCCTCAACTTCAGAGTTCATATAAATCTGGTAGCGCCGGTTCATATCAAGCAGTGTGAGGTATGTGGACAAAAGATCGTCCAGCTTTTTTTCGATATGCTCGAGCATACCGCGGGAACTGTATGGCAGCGTCGAAAAATTGCTTTTTACTTCTGATGCGATATGCTTCAGCACGAGAAACCGTTTTTGAGACCGTACATCAAGCTGATGAAAAAGAGTTTTATCGCCATTCACCTCACTCTTCTCCTGTCGTTTTTTGCGGATCACAGACTGCCTGTAAGAGCCCAGGTTTGGCACGATACCCAGGTATAACAGTTCCGCACCGAACGCCAGCGACAATATGGAATTAGACACCATGCCTGTACCGCTCATAACAAATGCAATGATTGTAGCAACAAGCAGAGATACCAGGTTGGCCGGATGTAGAAATGCTTCCCGTGTGAAATCAATTGCAGAAATATTGCTGTCTTTATCCATAGTTATTTAATCAGAATCTGTGGATGAATCGGGAATTTTTTCAGGATGCGGTCCCACCGTCTTTTTAACATTCATTTCGTCGGCTTGCTGCTCCAGTTCATCATACAGCATACCCATCTCCTGCTTAATCTGCCTGAGGGTATCCCTGGCCTTCTCCTTTTTCATCTCTTCATCAAGATCGTCCTGCTTCTGTTCATCGCTTGTTAAAATATCGTCCATGGCAACATCCAGTTTCGATTCGATGGATGCCATTTTGTATTTCAGTTTTCCAAGAAAATGATCTACTGAATGAAGGAGCTCATCAGCGTTCATTTGCCGCACAGCATCGCCCGCTTTTTTAGCGTAGCTTGAACTTCTCAGTTTCTCTTTTGCGTCACGAATCCGTCGGTAGTGGTCTTTATACTCCTCCTTCATCCGCTCACGATCTTCACGGCTTGATTCACTCATGGCCTGCTACGATTTTGTTTTATCCTTTTTACCAACCGTTTTTTCTGATGTGGCTTCATCTGGCTGTTCATCAATAGAAATCGTTTTTTCTGAACTTTTAACGCCTTTACCCATTTCCTGTTTAAACTGGTCGACGAGCTCCTGCGCCCTTATTTTCTCAGCATTTGCCTCAATCTCCATCGTTTCTGTATCAACGCTGTCGAGTGCAATTTCCATACGGGCTTCATTTTTTGCGGTCTCTTCATTCAGACGGTTGAGCATTTCATTATGCGTTTGGTCGAGCCCGCCCATTTCGAATGATTCAAGTGTATCGGCTACTTTTGCCTGCCACTCAGCGCGTTCACTTGCACGCAGAGCTTCACGCGCCTCTTTAATCTTACGATCTTTTTCGCGCATAAACGCTTTTTTCACCTTTTGAGCTTTTTCATAGGCTTGCTCGGCAAACCTGAGCTGTTCCTGTGAATGTTCAAGATTGTCGCGCATCTTCTCGAGCTGAAGAGCATATCCCTGTGCAAGGTCGTCACGGTCAGCATTTATAGCTGATTTTATTTTTGACGTGATGTCCCCGATTGTCTTTTCATAGCGGTCAACTTCCTTACGAAGCATCACAACGTTGGCTTTCACCGTTGCGATATTTTCGTTCATCTGAGGAATCTGATCATTTAACTCACGAATGTTTTGTTCAAGAATCATCTTTGGATTCTCCATTGAGCTCACAAAGCCCCCAAACATCGATCGAATGGCTCGTATTAATCTGTCAAACATAGTACTATTTTATTTATGCCCGTTTTTATTATTGCACCCTGTCGGGCACATGCTTTTTATTCTTATCTATCAATCTGTAAAAACGATCTGCAGTATTCAAGTTCTAAATATTGATGTATTCTACGATTTAAAATCGTGAATTCCATCTTTATCTACCCTGTGAGTAATCTGCTTTTGCTTATCGGGTTTGTTTTCCGAAAGTGTAATTGCCTTTAGCATACCGTCTTTACAATCTGATGTAACCGTATCATTGTTCGTATGAAGTGTGGCTAATGTTTCATTTTCTTCTACTGAATCCCCAACTTTCTTATGCAGGACAAATCCTGCTGCCGGATCTATGTCATCTTCTTTCCTTCTGCGTCCGGCACCCAGCTCCAGTGAAACCATACCCATCGCAAAGGCATCCATTTCCGTAATATAACCGCTGTGTTCAGCTTTCACAGGTTCTATAATTTTTGCTGATGAATAGGCTGACGGATCTTCAATTACTGATGTATCTCCATCGTGTGCCTTTACTATATCCATCCACTTTGCAAATGCGCTGCCATCATCCACTGCAGCTTTGCTTTTTTCAATGCCTTCTTCAACAGTTCCGGCTTTCTTTCCAAGGTAGATCATGGTTCCTGCCAGAAGATGTGTAATTTCCATCACATCTTCAGGCCCGTCTCCTTTCAACCCGTCTATACTCTCTTTTACTTCAAGCCAGTTTCCAACAGCATTACCCAGCGGCTGTTCCATATTTGTAAGATATGCGATGGTCTCTTTACCAAACTGCTCACCAATGCCAACAAGTGTTTCTGCAAGACGAAGTGCATCATCCTGCTTCTTCATAAATGCACCTGACCCGAATTTGACGTCCAGCACCAGTGCATCGATACCTTCGGCCAGTTTTTTACTCATAATACTTCCGGCAATCAGCGGTATTGATTCAACCGTGGCAGTTACATCGCGAAGCGAATAAAGGCGTTTATCAGCCGGTGCAATCTCTTCCGTCTGCCCTGCAAGCACCATATTCTCGTTCTTCAAAATCTGCTTATATCTATCGAGCGATATGTCGACAGTAAACCCCGGAATGGATTCGAGCTTATCTAATGTGCCGCCTGTATGGCCCAGCCCCCGCCCCGAAATCATCGGCACAGGCACACCGCATGACGCTACAATCGGTGCAAGGATTAAGGAAAGCTTATCACCTACGCCGCCGGTTGAATGCTTATCAACTTTAACACCCGGTATGTCACTAAGGTCGAGTACAATGCCGCTGTGCAGCATGGATCGGGTCAGGGCAGCGGCTTCGTTATCGTTCAGGCCGTTTAAGAAACACGCCATCAAAAAAGCACTCATCTGGTAGTCAGGGAGATCATCGCTCGTGTATGAATCAATTAAAAAGTCAATCTCTGACTCATTCAAGGGTTCACCGTCTCTTTTCTTTCTGATCAACGATACCGGATTGAACGATTTACTGGGCATATCTGGAAAATAAATTTATTTCGATTTAAGAAGGATAATAAGGTACCATTTATTGGGAACAAATATGAACGGACAGACTAACAGGGGCGAATTGTTTTGACAATCTTGTGAAATCATTTTACGATTTTGTTATTCATGTGCATCAGGTTTACGATAGGTTGGCAAACTCTCTGCAATAAGCATTTTAACTTTTAAAGAATTTTGCACAGAAAGTTGTTACACTTTACCTGTCATTTTAGTGACCTGCTTACTGCGCCTATTCTCTATTTATTTATCACGATTCATCATTGGTACAACAGAAGAGTTATTTGAAGAATGAAAGTA
>Ga0102928_1001152_pt1 | contig 16860 bp, 13 predicted proteins | sample SalPonR1_B_D1_MG_FD_78504 | JGI IMG/M metagenome (GOLD analysis project Ga0102928, IMG submission 78504) | Salt pond soil microbial communities from South San Francisco under conditions of wetland restoration - Salt Pond MetaG R1_B_D1_MG | ecosystem: Environmental > Aquatic > Marine > Intertidal...
ACGTCGAGGTCGACCTGCGCCCATCGCAGCGCATCGATCTCACCCGGCCGCGCCCCGACACTGACAAGGTGACGCAGTAGGCGTTGGGGGTCGCTGTGGTGCATCGCGCGGACCTGACGCGGACCTGAAAACGCAAACGAGGCGCCTGTCGGCGCCTCGGATGCGATCTACCAGGGGTTTCGTGGTGGGGCTAACAAGAATCGAACTTGTGACCTCTGCCTTATCAGGGCAGCGCTCTAACCGACTGAGCTATAGCCCCGGCAAGTCGGAGAGGCTATCGGCCCGGGACGGGCTTCACCTCACGGGCATCGGCCGAAAGTGGGCTCAGCGCCCGATGCTGCCACTGTCGTCGACGACGGCCTCACGGATCATCGGACCCGACGCATCACTCGAGATGGCCGGCACCTCGGGTTCGGGTCGGCGGACCACGAACCGTCGCATCGGGGAGTTCCTGGTCTCGACCACTTCCTCTTCGAGCACGGTGAACCGCATCCCGCCGACGAGGTCGGTGATCAGGTTGAACAGCGTGGCGGCGAGGACGGCCAGGCCCGTGAACCCCACCACCAGGAACAGGCCGCCGACCCAGGCGCTGTGGTAGATCTGCCCGCCGTTGAACTCGAACGAGGTCCAGCCGAACGACTCGAAGAAGCGTTCGACGTTGTCGATCGTGCCGGTCGCATACGCAACGTTCCAGAGCAGCACACCGGCCGTGAGCAGGATCACGTACAGCACGATGTTGGCCACGATCGCGATCTTGAACACGCTCCACGGATCGACGTGGCGGACCACCCGGGTCACACGCCGCACGCGTGGCTTACGCCCCAACATCCGCGGCACGTTGAGCGGAATCGGCATCGGTGCCGGGTCGTACTCGGGTGAGCGCCTCGGGCGCCGGATCCCCGACGAGGTGTCGTCCTGCGGTGCCGGCGCCACGACCGGGCCGTCGATGTCGGCCCGACGCAGTTCGTCGAGCACGTCATCGGACACCTCGGGCACCACCTCGGTGCCGGCATCGTCATCGTCGGGCTCCACCCGGGGTGCGCGCCTCGCGATCAGGGGATCGGTGCCGGCGACCACGTCGGGTTCGGGCTCGGTGGCCAGCACGATCTCGGGAAGCTCGTACCGGTCGTCGATCGGATCGACGTCGTGGTCGTCGATCGGGTCGACGTGTGTCTCGTGTCCGGACTCGGCAGCAGCGGTGGCCGGATCCGTGCCGGTCTCGATGTCGGGATCCCGATCGTCGTCGAGCGCGGTGTCGGCCTCGTCGAGGGCGCGCTCCGTCTTGCTCACCCCCCCGAGTGTAGGCACCCGGCGCGACGACATCTCGTCAGCACCCTGTCAGGGCACCTCGACGGCGTCAGTGGCGGCTGCCGTTGCGGTGCGATCGCCCACACGCACCACCACCGTGACCACGCCCGTCCTCGGTGCAGCGACGAACTCCACGAGTTCGGCGCCGTGGGCATCGGCCAGCTCGGCCGCCACCGGCTTCCCCCCGTGCAGCCCGCCGAGTGCTGCGCTGTCGGCAGCGGTCTGGGCGCGAACCTGATCGAGTGTTCGATGGCCCAGCGTCACCAGTGCCACCACCGTGACGGCGAACAGCGCCGCTGCGACCATCACCACCGCCACTGCAGCTTGGCCCCGGTCGCTGCCGGTACGGTCACCGATCTTCACCGATGCGCTGTGCATCGCGACCTCCCACGACGTGGTTCAACGGGCGAGTGTCGCGATCGGGCGCCTCGGCGCGATGTCGACCGACGCGGGAGCGAGCCGGTCGACGGGTCAGTCGGTGGCCAGGATCGGGGCGACCGAGCCGAGCACGTCACCTTCGTCCATGTTCATCACACGGACGCCGGTGGCATCTCGGCCCTGCGAGGAGATGCCGCGCACCTCCATGCGGATGGTGACGCCGTGGTTCGACACGGCGACGATCTCGTCGTCGAGGCCGACCATGAACGCCGACACGACGGCGCCCTTGCGACCGGTGAGCTTGATGCCACGCACACCCTGGCCGCCACGGCCCTGCACGTTGAACTTGTCGAGTTGGGTGCGCTTGCCGTAGCCGGCCTCGGTCATGATGAGGATCGCCGTGTCGTCGCGTGCGACATCGACCGACACGACCCGGTCGTCGGCGGACTTGAGCTTCATGCCGCGAACGCCTCCGGCGGTGCGGCCCATCGCCCGGACGTCGTTCTCGTCGAAGCGGATCGTCATGCCGCTGCGGCTGACCATGAAGATGTCGTCGCTGCCGCTGGTCTCGATCACCCGGACGAGCTCGTCGTCGTCGCGCAGGTTGATCGCGATGAGGCCGTCACGGCGGCTCGAGTCGTAGGCGTCGAACGCCGTCTTCTTCACGATGCCGTTGCGGGTGGCGAAGAACAAGAAGCGTTCGCCGGCGAAGTCGCGGGTGTCGATGATCGCCTGGATGTGCTCGTCGGGTTGCAACGGCAACAGGTTGACGATCGGCATGCCCTTGGCCGTGCGCTCACGCTCGGGGATGTCCAGTGCACGCAGGCGGTACACCTTGCCGCGGTTGGAGAAGAACAACAGGTGTGCGTGCGCCGTCGTGAAGATCACGTGACGCACGATGTCGTCGACCTTCATCTTGCCGCCCGAGACACCGCGGCCGCCACGACCCTGGGTCTTGAACGAGGCGGCGGGCACCGCCTTCACGTACTGGGCCTGAGTCATCACGACGACCAGTTCCTTGTCGTCGACGAGGTCCTCGATCGACATCTCACCGTCGTCGTAGGTGATCTCGCACACGCGCGGCGTGGCGAATTCGTCCTTGATGGCGCTGATCTCGTCGCGGATGACCGTGTTGAGCCGGCCGATGTCGTCGAGGATCTCCTGCAGGTCGATGATGCGCGCCTGCACGTCGGCGAGCTCGGACTCGAGATCGATGCGCGACAGTCGGGTGAGCTGGCGCAACTGCATGTCGAGGATGTCGTTGGCCTGCACCTCGGTGAACTCGTAGGGCGCCGCCATCAACCCCGTGCGCGCCGCGTTGGCGTCGTCGCTCGCGCGGATGAGCGCGATGATCTCGTCGATCACGTTGAGGGCCTTGATACGGCCCTCGAGGATGTGCTCGCGGCGCCTCGCCTTCGCCAGCCGGAACTCGGTACGGCGCGTGATCACCTCGCGCTGGTGCTTGACATACGCCACGATGGCGTCGCGGAGGTTGACCTGGCGTGGCACGCCGTCGACGAGGGCGACCATGTTGATCGAGAACGTCGACTGCAGCTGCGTGAGCTTGAACAGGTTGTTCTTCACCACCATGGCGTTGGCATCGCGCTTGAGCGTGATGATCAAGTTGGTGGCACCACCCGAGGAGGCGTCGTTGACGTCGGCGATGCCGTCGAGATCACCTGCGTCCACGAGGTCCTGGATCCGCGAGGCGATCGACGAGCAGCTCGTCTGGTACGGCAGTTGGCTGACCACGATCTCCATGCGACCGTTGCGGCCTTCTTCGACCATGGCGGTGGCGCGCATCTTCACCGAGCCGCGGCCCGTGCGGTAGGCGTCCATGATCCCGGCTCGTCCGAGGATGCTCGCCCCGGTCGGGAAGTCGGGACCCTTCACGAACTGCATGAGGTCGTCGGGCGTGGCGTCGGGGTTGTCGAGCAGGTGGACGACGGCGTCGATCACCTCGCCCAGGTTGTGCGGCGGGATGTTGGTGGCCATGCCGACGGCGATGCCCTGGCTGCCGTTCACCAACAGGTTGGGGAAGCGCGCCGGCAGGACGAGCGGCTCCTCGGTGGTGCCGTCGTAGTTGGGGATCATGTCGACGGTGTCTTCGTCGATGTCGGCGAGCAACTGCATGGCCAACGGGTGCAGACGGCACTCGGTGTAGCGCGAGGCGGCCGGGCCGAAGTCGGGGCTGCCGTAGTTGCCGTGGAAGTCGATCAGCGGGTGGCGCAGCGAGAAGGGCTGGGCCATGCGCACGAGCGCGTCGTAGATCGCGCTGTCGCCGTGGGGGTGGAACCGGGCCATGGTGTCGCCCGACACCCGGGCGCACTTGACGTGGCCGCGATCGGGGCGGAAACCCTGTTCCTCCATGTCCCAGATGATGCGGCGGTGCACGGGCTTGAGCCCGTCGCGCACGTCGGGGAGGGCCCGCGACATGATGACCGACATCGCGTACTCGAGGAACGAGTTCTCCATCTCGTCGTGGAGGGAGATCGGCTGGATCGGATCGTCGGGTGGGGTGAGGTCGTTGCTGTCACTCATCGTTGCTCAGTTCGAGAAGTCAAGGGGAGAAATCGCGGGCGTGATCGGGGGATGCGGCGACGGAGGCGCCGTCAGAAGTCGAGGTGGCGGACGTCACGGGCGTTGGTGGTGATGAACTCGCGGCGGCTGGCGACGTCGTCGCCCATGAGCACCGAGGTGATCTCGTCGGCGAGTGCGGCCTCTTCCACCGTCACCTGCAGCAGCGTGCGGGTGCTGGGGTCCATGGTGGTGGCGCGCAGCTCCTCCCAGTCCATCTCGCCGAGGCCCTTCAGCCGCTGGAACTGCTTCTTGTGGTTGGGCCGGTCCTCGAGGAACGCGTTCTTGGCGATGTCGTCTTTGAGGTAGACCTTCTCCTTGCCGACCTCGGTGGAGTACAGCGGCGGCTGGGCGATGTAGCAGTAGCCGGCCTCCACCATCTCCCGCATCTGGCGGAAGAAGAAGGTGAGCAGCAGCGTGCGGATGTGGCTGCCGTCGACGTCGGCGTCGGCCAGGGCGATCACCTTGTGGTAGCGGGCCTTGGTGACGTCGAACTCGTCGCCGACACCGGCTCCGATGGCGGTGATCAGCGCCTGGATCTCGTTGTTCTTGAGCATCTTGTCGATGCGGGCGCGTTCGACGTTGAGGATCTTGCCGCGGATGGGCAGGATCGCCTGGGTGCGGGGGTCGCGAGCGTCGACGGCCGTGCCGCCGGCGGAGTCGCCCTCGACGATGAAGAGCTCGGATTCGTCGGCGTTGCGCGAGGAGCAGTCCTTGAGCTTGTCGGGCATGCCGGCACCGGAGAGTGCGGTCTTGCGACGGATCGCGTTGCGGGCGTTCTTCGCGGCCACACGCGCCTGGGCAGCAGCGAGCCCCTTCTTGACGATCTTGTTGGCTTCGGTGGGGTTCTCCTCGAGCCATTCGGCGAGACACTCGTTGGTGGCCTTCTGCACGAACGAGCGCATCGGCACGTTGCCCAGCTTGGCCTTGGTCTGACCTTCGAACTGCGGCTCGCGCAGTTTCACCGACACGATCGCCGTGATGCCCTCGCGGATGTCCTCACCCGTGAGGTTGGGATCTTTCTCCTTGAGGAGGTTCTTCGAACGGGCGTACTTGTTGACCACCGAGGTGAGTGCCGTCTTGAAGCCCTCGACGTGCATGCCCCCTTCGATGGTGGAGATGCCGTTGGCGTACCCGTGGATGCCCTCGTGGTAGCCGGTGTTCCACTGCATGGCGATGTCGAGCATCTGCCCGTCGTCGTGGTCCTCGTCCTCGTACTGGCACACCTTGGCGAACAACGGCTCCTTGGTGGCGTTGAGGTGCTTCACGAAGTCGACGATGCCGCCCTTGTACTGGAAGGTGACCTGTTGCTCACGGCCCTCGCGCCGGTCCTCGAACACGATCTCGAGGTTCTTGTTGAGGAACGCCATGGTCTGCAGGCGTTCGAGCACGGTACGGGCCACGAACTCGACGCCCTCGGCGGCGAACACGGTGGGATCGGGCCAGAACGTGATCGTGGTGCCGGTGGAGCGACCCCGCTTGGGTGTGTCGCCCACGACGGCCATCTTGCCCTGGGGCTTGCCGCCCTTGGCGTACTCCTGCCGGTAGTGCTTGCCACCGCGGTCGACCTCGATGACGAGACGCTCGGACAGTGCGTTGACGACCGAGACGCCCACACCGTGCAGACCGCCGGACACCTTGTAGCCGTCGCCGCCGAACTTGCCGCCCGCGTGCAAGACGGTGAGCACCACCTCGGCGGCGCTCTTGCCCTTGTGCTCACCGGAGGTGAAGGGATCGACCGGGATGCCACGGCCGTTGTCGGCCACCTCGCAGCCCCCGTCGGGAAGCATGGTGACACCGATGCGGTCGCAGTAGCCCGCCATGGCCTCGTCGACGGAGTTGTCGACCACTTCCCAGATCAGGTGGTGCAGACCCTGCAGACCGGTGGACCCGATGTACATGCCGGGACGCTTGCGGACCGGATCGAGGCCTTCGAGGACCTGGATCGCCTTGGCGTCGTAGTCACCCGTGACCTTCGTGGATGTCGGGGTGCGCGAGCCGGAGGCCCTCGTGGTGGCTGTTTTCGGCGTGGCCGGCGAGTTCTCGGCGGCCGTTGATGCTGCGGTGTCGTCGGACACTCGTACCTCGATGTGTTGGCGGTGTGGTGCGGCACCCGAGACGGGCACGTTGTCGGGGCGAAACGAACGCGGTCGGCCAGGATTCCCGGACGGTTCCGGCCGACCGGCCGCACGCCCGGAGATCGGCGCCACGCTGTGTCGCGAGTGTCTCCGAGTCTACCAGCGGGCTGTCACGGTGATGGGGAGCCCGCACGTTGATCGCGACGGGCCCGGAAGGGGGCGGAACCCTCGTTCGGGCCGTCAGCGACGGCGCGCCACGCGGACCTCGACCCGGTCGATCCGCACGCCGGCGACCTCGGCGAGCCGCGACGTGATCGTGGAGGCCAGGAACTTCACCTGCGTCGCCCACGCCGGGTCGTCGGCCTCCACGGTGAGGACGCCCTGATCGAGCCGGACGGGCCGGACGTGAGCCGCCACCGTCTCGCCGACCGCATCGTCCCAACGTCCGAACACACCGCCGATCTGGATCCGGTCGGTCCCGCGCAGCGACCGCATGATCGAGTCGAGCGATCGCGAGATCGGGACGGGGTCGGCCATCGACCTCACGCTACTGCCGGCAACCGCCGCAGGATTCACCACGACACGACGCGTCACGTCGCGCTGGTGACCCGACCCGCGTGGACACGCAGGACGTGGTCCGCGGCAGCGGTCGGCGGCAGCTCACTCGCCGTGGTGATCACCACCTGACCATCGGGCAACCGGTCGAGCAGGGCGGTGGCCCGGTGATCGTCGAGTTCGGACAACACGTCGTCGAGCACCAGCACCGGGGCGGACCCCGTGCGTTCGGTGATCAGCTGGTGTGCCGCCAGCCGGAGCGAGAGGGCGAGCGTGCGTTGCTCACCCTGTGAGGCATGGGTCCGGCTCGGCAGGCCACCGATCGACAGGTACAGGTCGTCACGGTGCGGGCCGACGGTCGACACGCCGCGCCGCAGATCGGTCGGCCTGGCCTCGATCAACGCCGCAGCGAGGCCGACACGTCGCCACGGTGGCTCGTATCGCAGCTCGATCGCCGTCGGTTCGCCCGCCAGCTGCTCGTAGGCCTCGTGCACCATCGGGTCGAGCCGGGCCGCGAGGGTGGCCCGGGCGTGGCCGAACCGGTCGGCGAGTTCCACGAAACGCGAGTCCCACACGTCGAGCGTCGCCTCGACCTCCTCGGTGAGCCGCCCTCCGGCCTGTTTCAGCAGGGTGTTGCGCTGACGGACCACCCGGTCGATGTCGAGGCGGATGGCGTCGTACTTCGTCGCCAGGGCCACCAGCGAGTCGTCCATGAACCGACGGCGGTCCCCGGGTCCTCCCTTCACCAGCGTGAGGTCGTCGGGTGAGAACACCGTGACCCGCACCGACCCGAGGAGATCGCGCACACGGCCGAGTCTCTGCCGGTTGACCTGCACCCGGTTCCGGCCGTTGACCGACAGCTCCATCTCGATGAGCGTGGAACGATCGTCGTCGTGTCGCACCGTTGCTCGCACGACGGCCGTGTCGGCTCCGGCACGCACGAGGGCGTCGTTGGGAGCACCCCGGAAGCTCGTCAGCGTGGCGAGGTAGGCCAACGCCTCGGCGAGGTTGGTCTTGCCCTGACCGTTGTCACCGATGATCGCCGTGGTGCCCGACGTGAGATCGAACGATCCGTGCTCGTAGTTGCGGAAGTCCACCAACTCGAGATGTTCGATGATCACTGCCGACCCGACCTCCCGATCACCGGTGTTCTCCGAGGCCTCGACGACGACTACGGGACGCGGACGGGCATCAGGAGGTAGAGGTAGTCCTCCTGGCCGACGCCACGCAACACCGCCGGCTTCATCGGGTCCATCGTGGCGAGAGTGACGTCGTCGCTGTCGATGGCATCGATGCCGGCGGACAGGTAGTCGGGATTGAACGCCACCGTCATCTCCGCACCGTCATACGACGCGTCGATCTCCTCGGCGGCGTTGCCCACGTCCTGGGTGATGGCGGTGAGCTGCACCGTGGGTCCACCGAGTGTGAGCCGCACCGGCGTCGAGTCCTGCGCCAGGATCTTCACACGGCGGATGGCCTCGATCATCGCGGCCTTGCCCACCGTGAGGAGGTTGGGATAGCTCGACGGCAGCAGGTTCCGGTAGTTCGGGAACTCACCCTCGATGAGGCGGGTGCTGAGCCGCGTGGTACCGGCTTCGAAGGTCGCCTCTCGTTCGCCGAGGCGGACCGTCAATTCGTCGTCGTCACCGATGATCCGCTGCAGTTCGCCGAGGGCGCGTGCGGGGATCAGCACCTTCTGACCGGAGCCGAGCACCGACGAGTCGGGGAGGTCACGTACGGCGAGCCGGTACGAGTCCGTGGCCACGAGTCGGAGCCCGTCGTCCTCGGCAGCGAGCAACACCCCGGTGAGCACGGCACGGGCATCGTCGGTGGAGGCAGCACGGACCACTTGACGCAGCGCGTCGGCCATCGTGCTGGCGGGGAGCGTGACCCCCTCGGCCGACGGCTCGGCCTGGGCCGGGTAGTCGTCGAGCGACAGCGGCCTCACCGAGAACTGCGACCGGCCGGCACTGATCGACATCTCGTCGTCGTCGAGTTCCACCCCGACGGCCCCGGCCGGCAACGCCTTCACGATGTCGCCCACCAGTCGTGCGGGCACCACGGCGGCACCGTCACCTTCGCCGCCGACGTCGACGACCAGACGGATGGTCAGTTCGAGATCGGTGCCGGTGACGGTGAGCCGGTCGCCGGTCACCTCGAGTCGCACACCCGCGAGGACGGGCAGCGTGCCGGTCCGGTTCGTGGCGGCACGTCCGGCAGTGGCGACAGCATCGGCCAGGACGTCACGTTCGCAGCGGAACTTCACAGTGGGCACTTCTCCTCATGCAGGGATGTCTCAAAGAACAGTGTCAGTAGTAGGTGCTGTGGACTGGGGACGACCACGCGTCGTTCCAGCGTAGAGCGGCTGCGAGCGTCCACATGGGATGACCGTGTGATCCCCAGGTCGCGAATGACATCGTTGTGGCGCGGTGGACAGCGCGAGGTTGTCCACGGAGCGGGCGACCGTTGTGCCCGGCGCGTCCACGGTGTTGTCCCCATCCCCGTCGTACCCGGACGTCGACCGGTCCGCCGGTCGGGTGCCTGTCGTCCGGTCATGACTTGAGCTGCTGCAGCAGATCGGTGACCTGGTCGTAGATCTGCTTGCGCTCGCTCATCAGACGCTGGATCTTCTCGTTGGCGTGGATCACCGTGGTGTGGTCGCGACCGCCGAACAGACGGGCGATGGCGGGGTAGCTGAGATCGGTCAGTTCGCGGAAGACGTACATCGCGATCTGGCGCGCGGTGACGAGCGGCCGTTGGCGGCTCCGGCCCTTGAGGTCCTCCACCGAGAACTTCAAGATGTCGGCGATCTCGACGAGGAGCTCCTCGTCGGTGCGGACCTTGGGCTTGTTGTCGTTGAGCAGGTCGGCGAGCTGGGTCTGGGCCAGGTCGGTGGTGATCGGCACCTGGTTGAGGCTGGCGTAGGCGGTCACCCGGATGAGTGCGCCCTCGAGCTCGCGGATGTTGGTGGCGATGTTGGTGGCGATGAACTCGAGGGTCTCGTCGGGTACGAGGACACGGTCGCGTTCGGACTTGTTGCGGAGGATGGCGAGCCGCGTCTCGAGGTCGGGCGGCTGGATGTCGGTGATGAGGCCCCACTTGAACCGTCCCCGGAGACGTTCCTCGAGGGTCGGGATGGCGTCGGGCATCCGGTCGGAGGAGATCACGACCTGCTTGTTGGCGCCGTGCAGCGAGTTGAACGTGTGGAAGAACTCCTCCTGGAGCCCTTCCTTACCGGCGATGAACTGGATGTCGTCCATCAGCAGGACGTCGATGTCGCGGTACCGACGACGCAGCGAGTTGGTGGTGTTCTGACGGATGGCGTCGACGTATTCGTTCATGAACGTCTCGGTGGAGACGTAGCGGACCTCGTGGTGCTGGTAGTTGGAGTGCACGTAGTGGCCGATGGCGTGCAGCAGGTGGGTCTTGCCCAGACCGGCCGAGCCGTAGATGAACAGCGGGTTGTAGCTGCGCGCCGGCGTCTCGGCCACGCGGAGTGCGGCTGCCAGCGCGAATTGGTTCGATGCCCCCTTCACGAAGGTCTCGAAGGTGTATCGGGGATTGAGCCCGGCTTCGTCGAGCATCATCGATCTGGCTGCGGATTCGTCGTCGGCCGCCTGACTGCCCGACTGCCGACCGGAGCGGTAGCCGCGGTCCTGGCCCCGAACCGGTTCACCGTGGCGCGGTCCGTGGCGGATGTCGGACGGCTCGGTGCCGGCCGTCGTGTGGTCGGTGCCGATCTCCGTCACGACGTCGACAGGAGCGTCGTGGGCGGCCGCGACGTCGATCTCGACGGCGCGATGTCCCTCGTCGGCGTCCTGCAGGGCCTCGGTCACCAACGGCAGGTAGCGCGTGAGGATGCGATCGCGGACGTAGGCACTCGGAGCGAGCAGACGAAGCATGTCGCCGTCGGACGGCAGGGGAGTCACGTCCTGGAAGGTGGAGAACCAGACGGATTCGGCGAGCTGTGATCGCAGGGAGACGGTGACCTGTGTCCACACGTCATCGCTCTCGCTCACAGGGTCTCCCGGATTCGTTCACTTGGTGGTCCACACCGTTGTCCACATGATGTGGATGTTGGTGGGATCGGCACGGGCGGATGAACCTACCACGTCGACCTCCCGTGGAAAACTCCGCTGGAAAAGGCCCGTACGCTGGGATGATGCCGAATCGCCCTGCCTGTGGGCAAGTTACACACCTGTGGTTTGTCGCGCCTGGTTGGGAGTCCACGCCGGATCGCCGTAGCCTTTACAGGTCATCGTGGTGACTTCTCGCCGCGCATGTGATTTCGTCCCGAACGTCCGGAGATCGCCGTGAAGCGTACCTTTCAGCCCAACAACCGCCGCCGAGCCCGCAAGCACGGTTTCCGCGCGCGGATGAGCACCCGTGGTGGACGGGCCGTCATCAAGTCCCGCCGCGCCAAGGGCCGCGCCCGTCTGTCGGCTTGATCGACCGGATCCGCGAGCGCGACGGGTTCGTCCGCCTCCGTCAGGAGGGCAAGCGCACGCGGATCGATCCGCTGTGGTGTTCCTCCGTTCCCGATCCGACGTCGACGTCACCGAAGGTGGCGTTCGCGATCGGACGCGCCGTGGGTCCGGCAGTGGTCCGCAACCGCCTTCGACGCCGATTGCGGGTGCTGTTGGCCGAGGCATCGCTCCCCCCGGGCTTGTACCTGATCGGAGCGACACCCCGTGCGGCCGAACTGACGTTCGATCAACTGGCCGAGAGGATCGAACGCCTGCGGGAACGACTGACCACCCGGACACCAGCACCATGAACGACGCAGCTCCCGACGAGCAGGCTCCCGACGGATCCACCCGTCCCCAGCGTGCGATCGTCTCGATGATCGAGTCGTACCAGCGTGCGTTCGAGGGCCGTCCGTCACCCTGCCGCTTCTTCCCGTCCTGTTCCAGCTACGCCCACGAGGCCGTGGTCGTCCACGGGACCGTGCGCGGTGGTTGGTTGGCCCTGCGCCGGCTGGTGCGGTGCCGACCCCTGGGCCCGTCGGGATTCGACCCGGTTCCCGAGCCGGCGCACTCCGGATCGTCACCCGGTTCGGCGGAAGACGCAGCCGAGACCCACTCCCCTGTCGCGTCCATGTCATCCAGTCATCCACCTCACCCGCCGACCGCACCTGACGAGGACCACTGACCGATGTTCGAGTTGCCTGCCGCGTTGTTGTCGTGGTTCTACGGAATCACCGGGGGATACACCACCGCCATTGCGCTGATCGCTGTGGTCGTGATGGCGATCACCACACCTCTCACCCTGAAGAGCACCCGGGGGATGCTCGAGATGCAGAAGTTGGCGCCCGAGATGCGCAAGCTGCAGAACGAGTACCGCAGCGATCGTCAGAAGCTCAACGAAGAGATGATGAAGCTGTATCAGGATCACAAGGTCAATCCCATGGCCTCGTGTCTCCCGATCGTGGCGCAGATGCCGGTGTTCATCATCATGTTCCGGGTCCTGCGCGGACTCACCTATTCGCCCCGGGGTGCCGCGCTGCCGGTCTCGCAGTCGGTGTGGGAGGTGTTCGGCAACTCGGCGGAGGCGGCCGATCCCGGCTTCATCCCCCGGTACCTCTCGGTCGACAGCGCCTTGTTCCAATCGTTGTTCGGTCGACACGACATGCCGTCGTTGGGGCTCGACCTGTCGTTGTCGGCGGCCGAAGCCGTGGCCGAGGGTTTCACCACCGGCATCTGGTACGTGCTGCTGGTGGTGCTGCTCGGTGCGCTGTACTTCGGCCAGCAGCGCATGGTGGCCGCTCGTGCGTCGATCAGCCCGACGATGTCGGCCGGCCAGCAGAAGCTGATGCAGTACCTGCCGGTGGCCTTCGCGGTCTTCCAGATCTTCTTCCTGGCCGCACTCGTCGTGTACTACGTCTTCCAGACGTTGTTGCGCATCCTGCAGCAGGCCTACATCACCCGTGCGTTCTACGGTCACGACGAAGCCCTGGGCCGGCAGGCGCAGCGAGCCGGCGAGGCGGCGCGTGAAGAGGCCAAGAAGAGTGGTGAAGCAACGGGGTTCCTCGCGCAGGCCAAACGCGATCTCACCGGCGGCGCGTCCGGCGACTCGTCCGGTGGCAAGCAGCCCGCCAAGAAGCCGACGGACAAGAAGTCGGCAGGCGCCGAGCCGGCGAAGAAGCCGGTCACGAGCAAGCGGGTGACCCCGCCCAAGAATCGTCCCACGCCGTCGTCGGGCGCCAAGGGCCGGCCGACGCCGTCCCGCAAGGACGCCCAGGCCAAACGGGCGACGCCGAAGTCGAAGCGTTCACGCCCGGCGTCGTCGAAGAAGAAGTCCTAGTCCCGCAACCACGGGCGTGGCCGCGACGGTCCGTCGGTGCGCTCGAAGAAAGAGAGACATCCCATGGAATGGGTGGAGACAACTGCGAAGACACTCGACGAGGCCAAGGAGATGGCACTCGACCGCCTCGGGGTGGGTGCGGACGAAGCGGAGTTCGACGTGATCGAGGAGCCACGGCCCGGCCTGTTCGGCCGTCTCCGAGGCGAGGCACGCCTGCGGGCCCGGGTGAAGCCGGCGCAGGTCCGGCCGAAGCAGGAGCGACGCCGCCGCAAGAGCAGCGACAAGCGTGGCGGGGCGGCCGCGGGTTCGACCCGCTCCTCGACGCCTGCCGACACCACCGCCGACACCACCGACGATGCCACCGGCACCACCGACGACACCACGCCCGCCGTCACCGCAACGGATGCGACGGAGGAGGCATCGACGGCCGACCGCCCGGCCGACACGGCCCCGGCCGGCAGCCGGGGCGGCGCCCGGCGCCCGAAGCCGTCACGTTCGAGTTCACGACACACACAGCAGGAGACGACACCGATGAGCGATGACCAGCAGACCAACGACGTCAGCCCACAGGAGGTCGGTGACGCCGCCGTGTCGTTCATGGACGGACTCACCGGTGCGTTCGGCGCCGATGCCACGAGCACGCTCACGATGGATGGCCTCGAACTCGAGGTCAATGTCGACGGCCGTGAGCTCGGCCTCCTCGTCGGACCGGGAGGTCGGACGCTGAACGCGATCCAGGATCTCGCCCGAGTGGCGGCCCAGCGGCGCCTCGGCGATCACGAGACTCGGCTGCGGATCGACGTGGCGGGATACCGCGAGCGTCGTGAGGCGGCGCTGGCCAACTTCGCCACGGACGTGGCCGAACAGGTGCGCAGCTCGGGGACCGCACGGTCGCTCGAACCGATGACCTCGGCGGACCGCAAGGTCGTGCACGACGTGCTCAACGACGAGGACGGGGTGACGAGCCGGTCGGAGGGCGACGACCCGAACCGACGCATCATCGTCGAACCTGCCTGATCGGTCCGGGCGGCCGGAACGACCGTGACCGACACGCTGCTCGCCTGTGGTGCGAGTGGCCCATACTGGTGCGATGACCGTACCGGGGCGAGACGACGAACTGCACGAGGCGCTGGGTGAATCCCAGCGCCTCGGTTTCTTGGGGGCCCGGCCGATTCCCGAGGTCGTCGAGCATGCCCGGATGTACGTGCGGGCCCTCGACGACGTGGACGGCACCGTGGCGGACATCGGCGCCGGCGGCGGTGTTCCCGGTCTGGTCATCGCTCATGACCGACCCGACCTCCACCTGCAGCTGATCGACCGACGGCAGAAGCGCACCGACTTCCTCGAGCGCATGCGCCGCCGGTACGTCTGGCTGGCCTCGGTCCGCGTGGTGTGTGCCGACGTCGTCGATCTCGCGGCGGCAGCCGACGACGAATCCGACGAGTCGGCGTGGTCGGCACCGGTCGACGCCGTGGTCGCACGAGGTTTCGGTCCCCCGTCGTCGACCTTGACCCTGGGTGCATCGTTGGTCCGGCCGGGCGGACTGATCGTGATCAGTGAACCACCCGACGGAGACCGATGGGATGCTCGACTCGTGGACGAGGCAGGGGTACGTCGCCTCCCGGTCGATCGTCCCGGGGACCGGATCGTGAGGTTCGTCCGTCAGGTGTGGTGATGTTTCACGTGAAACCACCGCCCGTCCGGTCGACTCGACGAAGCACATCGGACATGGCCGCACCCGGTCCGGTGCCTCGATGGATCGACACGATGTTTCACGTGAAACCGGCGAACCTGTCCAAATGCTTGTCTTGTGATGCCGGATACGGCAGAGTGTGCTCATTCCGCCCCCTGGGGACCCCCTCACACTGGAGATCGCGTGTCGGATCCCGACGCCCCATCGAACGACTCACCGCCTGCGAGTGATCCATCATCCGACGACCCGGTCGGATCGGAGACCGTGGAGCGCCGCCGCCTCCCGCGGATCATCGCTCTGGCCAACCAGAAAGGCGGCGTGGGCAAGACCACGACCACGGTGAACATGGGGGCCGCCCTCGCCGACATGGGCCTACGGACCCTGATCATCGATCTCGACCCTCAGGGCAATGCGTCCACCGGGCTCGGCATCGAGAATCGCGGGCTGGAGCACTCGATGTACCACGTCCTGATGCACGAGGAGCCGCTCGAGAACGTGGTGGAGCCGACCGACGTGCGCAATCTCTTCGTCGCGCCCGCGTCACTCGACCTCGCAGGTGCGGAGATCGAACTGGTCCCTGCGTTCAGCCGCGAACAGCGACTGAAGCGGTCGATCGAGGCCGTGCTGTCGGACTACGACTACGTGTTGATCGACTGTCCGCCGTCATTGGGGCTGCTCACGGTGAACGGCCTGGCTGCTGCACACGAGGTGATGGTGCCGATCCAGTGCGAGTACTATGCCCTCGAGGGTCTCGGCCAACTGCTCCGCAATGTCGACCTCGTCAAACGGAACCTCAATCCGTCGCTGGACATGAGCACCATCCTCTGTGTGATGTACGACGCCCGGACCAAGCTCTCACAGCAGGTGGTCGACGAGGTCCGCGAGCATTTCGGGGACAAGGTGCTGCGGTCCGTGATCCCCCGCTCGGTACGATTGTCGGAGGCACCGTCCTTCGGTCAACCGATCACCACCTTCGATCCCCGGTCGCGCGGCGCCATCGCGTACCGTGACGCTGCACGGGAGGTGCACCATGGTTCGCTCCACTAGCCGCTCCGGCGGGTTGGGCAAGGGCCTCAGCTCGATCATCCCCGCCGCCGAGCTCGGCGACAGCGACGGTGACACCGAGGGTCGTGGCGCTGTGTTGGCCGACGTTCCCGTGGACTCGATCTCACCCAATCCGAACCAGCCGCGCGTGCACTTCGACGAAGAGAGCCTGAGTGAGCTCACGGCCTCGGTCGCCGAGATGGGCGTGTTGCAGCCGATCCTGCTCCGTCCGATCGACGGCGGATACGAGTTGATCGCCGGCGAACGGCGATGGCGCGCTGCGCAGCGGGTCGGCCTCACCGCGATCCCGGCCGTGATCCGCACCACCGACGACGCCAGCTCCGTCGAGCAGGCGCTCGTGGAGAACCTCCACCGTCAGGACCTCACTCCGCTCGAGGAGGCCGCGGCCTATCAGCAGCTCCTGGAGGACTTCGGTCTCACGCACGACCAGCTGTCGACGCGTGTGGGCAAGAGCCGCTCGGCGATCACCAACAGCATCCGACTGCTCGGTCTGCCACCGACCGTGCAGCATCTCCTCGCCGACGGGCAACTCACCGCCGGCCACGCACGGGCCCTGCTCGGAACCCCGGATCGTGCTCGCCAGGAGGCGCTGGCACGTGAGGCGGTGGCCGAGGGCTGGACCGTCCGGATGATCGAGACCGCCGTGCGCGGACCGATGGAGGACACCGAATCGTCCGAACCCTCCGGCACGGACCCGTCACCGACCGACGCCGCCACGATCGACGGCGCAGGTCTCACACCGGCGACGAAGCTCCGCCCTCCCGGGCTGCTCGAGCTCGAAGGGCTGCTCGCCGAGCATCTCGACACCCGCGTGAACGTGCAGATGAGCGCCCGCAAGGGGCGGGTCACGATCGAGTTCGCCGACCTCGAGGACCTCGAGCGGATCTATCGCAAGATGACCGG
>Ga0102928_1001154_pt1 | contig 16849 bp, 15 predicted proteins | sample SalPonR1_B_D1_MG_FD_78504 | JGI IMG/M metagenome (GOLD analysis project Ga0102928, IMG submission 78504) | Salt pond soil microbial communities from South San Francisco under conditions of wetland restoration - Salt Pond MetaG R1_B_D1_MG | ecosystem: Environmental > Aquatic > Marine > Intertidal...
ATTCCACATTGCCGGCGCATGGAATAGAGCCCACTTTACTATGTTGGAGAAGTTCATAGAGGCCTTTCTGGAGATAGGGCTGCAGACAAAGGGTGAGAAGATTCGATCCGCTTTCTGTCTCTGCCGCTCTAAATTCTCTATCACTGCCCACCACATGCAGCACAACATTATTGTAGTTTTTATCAAATTGGTGACCATGGCGAAACCACTCGTTTGCCGTTTTATGAACCTCTACGCTGCCATACCACTCCAGGCCTTCAATAGCAATGTGTGCCCCTAAAAAATCGGGACCTGCTCCGTTATTAAGCGTACCGTTATCCCGAATCTCAATTTTCTTACCACATGTGGTGCGTAAATTGCTGCAGTTAAATTGCAATTCCTGCCATATCCACTGTAGTAAACTCTCTTTGTAAGCCATGGGTAAGGCTTAATGTTCTAGTTCAATATCCTTTTCGTCCAGGGTAAGACCTTCTGTCGCTTTGTATAAATCGGGAATGGGATCGTGAAGCTCTTTTCTCACACGTTTTCTAAAATCTGATAACCTTTGATTTACCTGTACCATAAATTCTTTTTGCTGATCTTTCAACTCCCGTATGGCATCGGCTCTGCCGGAATTAAACGATTCCCTGCAAAATTGTTTTAAAAACTCACTGGATACCACTCCAACAGCAATCCCTGCAATGAAACTTCCACCGGCAATTGCCAGTTCTTTTTTTCGGTTTTTCATCTTGAATGTTTTTTTAGTGACTGTTCATTTTCGTAACGTATAAATGCATTGTCTGTTTTATATACTTCTAATTTTAAATAATTTTAAAGTTAATTCTAAATATTATCCCCGATGATTCTTCTGAATGAACAACGTATTATCCGTACCCTCAAAAGAATGGCCTATCAAATAGAAGAGGAGGCTAAAAGCAAGGATATCGTTCTTGCCGGATTAAATAAAAGGGGATTTATACTGGCAAATTTTCTGTTTGATGAGCTAAACAGTTTTAGAACAAAAAGCCCTGAGATCTACAGGATATTCGATGAACCTAAAAACCCTTCCGATGCCATACCAACTCCATCAGGCGAAGCTATATTGGTGGTTGTTGATGATGTAATTTTTAGCGGTGGAACCATGTTCCGGGCTATCCGAAAAGTTCCCGAGCTGGATAGCTACGAAAAAATATTAACCGCTGTGCTTGTCGACCGGGGCCATCGAAAATACCCTGTACTGGCAAGTATCGTAGGTTTTCATGCACCCACAAAACTTAACGAGCATGTTGAGCTTCAGACTGAAAATGAGCTGCCAAAAAAAGTAGTACTTACGAACTAATAACAATTCTAAATCAACTTTTTAAGCATATAATGAAAATAACAGCCTTCACTCTCCTCTTACTATTCTCATTTGTCCCTAACGTGTTTGCCCAGGACTCTGTCTCCATACCCGATACACTTAGCGGCTGGCACAATTCCTGGGAAATTGGAATCAATGGTTCGCAAGCCTCATATTCAAACTGGTCGCAGGGTGGCGTAAACAACATTGCCGCCACAGGTTCTTCAGTGTATACGGCGATCTACAGAGAAGGACGATTCTCCTATGGATTTTTAGCTAATTTCAGATATGGGAAAACCAAAATTGAGAATGAAGGTACTCGCAAAATTGACGACAGGCTGTTAATACTTAATAAGTTCCTGTATGACCTGGGACAGGAAGGATCCGACTTTAAAGCATACGGTAAAGTGAGGATCCGAACACAGTTTGATGATGGATTCAACTATGGCGCGGATGATACAGAAGAGGACGAACTAATCTCAAAATTCCTGGCGCCCGCTTACTTTACTGAAGATATTGGTATCGCCTACATACCAAGCCAACACTTTTCATTCGAGGCCGGGCTTGGACTGCAGCAAACATACATCAGTGACGAATCCCTCTCGGAAATTTACGGGCTTGATGCCGGTGATCAGTTTCGCTCGGAAGCAGGGCTCACACTTGCATCCGACTTCAATGCTGCTCTTGCAGAAAACCTCTCATTTTCAACAAACATCAACACCTTTACCAGTTTTAATAAGTCACTCAGCAGCACAGACATCATTATTTCCAATGCAATTATTGGAAAAATAAACAGTTTTATGAACGCATCGCTTAATCTTGATTTTATCTACGATGACGATTTTTCTGATGAAATCCAGGTTGCCCAGGTTCTTTCCCTGGGAGTTTCATTTACGCTGCGTTAATAAAAAAATTAACCGATCGATTGAACTCTTACGCACCTTATCTGCCGCTTTTTGGAAAACTGATTAAAGAGCTCGACCAATGGAGAGAGTCGTACGGGAGCGAAATCCACTCCCGTGCCGTGCACCTCGATCCGGAAGAGATTGCTAAAACCACCGAAGCCCTTGCGGAAAAACTTAAGGGAAACTACCCCTTTCACCACCCTCAATACGCCGGACAGATGCTAAAACCACCGCATCCTGCGGCATGGCTGGCGTACGCATTAACGATGACCATCAACCCGAATAATCACGCACTCGATGGCGGCCCGCCCACCTCTGAGATGGAGAAAGAGGTGGTTAAAAGTCTGGCTTCGATGATCGGTTATAGTGATAATCATCTCGGGCATTTAACATCTGGCGGAACCATAGCCAACCTCGAGGCGCTGTTTGTTGCCCGGGAAATCCACCCCGGCAAGGCGGTTGCAGCAACCTCAAACGCACACTACACACACAGCCGTATGTGTCGGGTGCTGAATTGCAATTTTATTGAAATACCTGTTGATCAATTTGGTGCGCCGGATTTAGATTTCATCAGAAAACATGCAGCCAACATTGGGACTATTGTTGTAACCATGGGAACCACAGGACTGGGCCTTGTTGAACCACTGGCCGGTATTATTGAGGTGGCCCGGGATTATGGAATCCGAATTCATGCTGACGCCGCCTACGGTGGTTTCTTTAAACTTATCTCTGATGAGCTTCCCTCCTCCGGTCACTGGTCATACCTGGGAAACTGCGACAGCGTTGTGATAGACCCGCACAAACATGGCCTGCAGCCCTATGGATGCGGCAGTGTGCTTTACAAAGATGCCTCCGTCGGAACCTACTTTAAACACGACTCCCCGTACACCTATTTCACTTCCGATGAACTACATCTCGGTGAGATCAGCATTGAGTGCTCGCGGGCAGGAGCCGCGGCAGCTGCACTCTGGACCACCCTTCAGCTACTGCCCCTCACCAGAAAAGGGCTCGGAAGCATACTCTCCGCCACAAGAAAGGCAACACGACGGCTTTCAGAAAAAATCAGCAATGAGCCCGGCTGGCAGATCATCGCAGAACCGCAGCTCGACATTCTGGGATATTTCATAGAGCCAAAGAGTAAAAAAATCAGTGACTTGAACCATCTGAACAAAAAAATATTTCAAATCGGCATGGAAAGCCGTAAAGATGGCTTTCACCTCAGCCTGTTCAGGCTGGCTGCGAATCGGTTTACCTCCATATTCCCTGAATACGAATCCGACTGTTCGGAGGCCGTAATCCTGCGAAGTGTTTTGATGAAGGAAGAACACGATTCGTTTGCCGGCGAGCTTGCCGACCGATTGTTTACAACGGCTCAACATCTGTGACCCGTCACTTGTGACCCGTCACTACAGCCTGATGTCGAACGCTTCACTTTTTGAAGGAAATCGATAGGGATCGAGCTGATTTGCCATTGCATAAAATGATTTCGCCTCACCGGTTTCACCCGCTTTATCGTACATCTCTCCCGCCAGGTAAAAAAGCTCCGGATTTGTTGGAAATTTATCGAGAAGTTTGTTCAAAAGAGGAACGGCATCATCGAACTCTTTATCGGCCACAAGCATTTTGAGCCGAAATCGATCAAATATAGGGTCTCCCGATTCGTCCATATCAATGTAGTGCCTGCATCGGGAAAATATATTTTTTTGAAAGTAGAAGTAGACAAATAGCATGAGCAGGGAGCGATCTGGATTCACATTCTCCAGCTTATCTTCCATCGTTCGCAGGAGCTCTCTCTCGTCAGCAATTAGCAGCGTAAGAACAATGGTGAGCAGTTCCTCTTCACTCCATGATCCTCTCGTAATCTCCGTTTTCACTTCGTTCGTAAGATACTCTTTCACCGCATCCACCCACTCCTGATCAGGGTCCAGGGGGTTATCGGGGGCACCAAGCTTAAGAAAACGTTCGGGATGGGAGCTTCCATCAGGGACAGATACAGGCTTTTTATTTCCCCATTTTTTGTAGAAAAGTGCCCTGTTTCTCCACTTTAAATCGGGGTTGAGCTGCAGTCCAAGCATTGTGAGAGTGGCGCCCGGCTGGTGATCCACGTGTGTATCACGTACCACAACAATCTCTTTTCCACTCTTTTTAACCTGCCTGCAAAAATCCTCAATTTCAAAAAAACAGAGCCTGTACCCCTCGTCAAAACGTAGCTCTGAATCGCTCTTCACCATAAAGCAGCAGCTATCTGCACGGTCCGATTTAAGGATGGACTCATCTGTCTCCAGTTTTTTTGACTGGGCTTTTACACCTGTGTCTGAAATAACAGGCACTGCCAGGGCCGTACGCTCTGACTGCATCAGTGCTTTTTTCAGCAACCGAATGGTATCGGGTTTTAATGTAACATCATTATGCATCACCAAAACCGATTCGCCTTCCGCGGCATCAAGCCCCTGGTTTACGGATGCCGCAAACCCTTTGTTCGAAGAATTTGTAATCACGCGAATGTTTAAAAAGTTGGCTTCACGCAGCTGTTCAAGATAATCGAACGTATCGTCGATACTTGCGTTATCGATAATAATAAGCTCTGTATTTTGGGGATCGGCTGCCTTATCAAGGTGAACCAAAGCTCTTTCAAGAAGATTTTTACCATGCCCTGTTGTAGGGATAACCACCGACGTTTCAATATTAATTTCCTTATGCAGACCGGATTCTTCTTCCTCCTGCTCGGGTACCAGTTCCAGTTCAACCTGCTCCTCAGTCGGCTTAGACTTCTTTTGTAAATTATACTTCAGCTCTGCAGCTTCCACATGCCGGCGAAGTTTCTCCAGTACCGTTACTTTTATTCTAAGGCCCTCGTGATGATCGGGATTTCTCTTCAAAAACTTCTCAATCATCTCGAGTGAGCGTTTTGCATCTCCTTGCCGTAAAAGCTGACGGGCCTGCAGCAGAAATTCATCATCTGAAATCTGCCGCTGTTCCCGCGAACCCAGGTCTCCAAGTTCATTGAGTGTCCACTTTTTGGTTTCTTCATCATTCTGAAATCGCAGTGACGTAAATAAAAACTCCTGGATGTCGTAGAGGGAAGCGCGGGGAGACTGATCGTCAGCAACCACAAAAAAGGGATCCGTTTTATACCAAACGTTGCTTTCCCGAAGACGATAAGCGAGCTCAGCTCCATGCAGACGGTCCAGAAATGGGTTAAAGAAAAACTGTTCCTGCTGTATCACGTTCTTATTCCAGACAATACAGCTGTCATCAGGGAGATCCCCTTCATCGGCAGCAGTTATCCACTTCGACGTATCTGCCGGCAGATCGTAATCAAGTACCCAAAATGCTGCCGGGTCGGCTTTAAATTTCCGCAGGCCCTCGTTTAACAGCGACTCATTCAGGCGGTCTGCACGTAAAGGTGCCCATACCAATGACCCGGATGCGTGAACGAGCGCTTCATTTAAAGAAGCTCCGCGCCCTGCAGGTTCCGCATGGTCGAAAATATAGAGACGATCGTTGCCACTCTTTTTGGCTGCGCGTTCAATAAACTGCTGTGTTACCACATCAGCCCCATCATTTATCACAATAAGCTCAAACCGCGAGCTCTGAAACGCCAAAATATTTTCCAGCAGGAAATTAAAGTATTCCGATTTTGCGTGTGTTGTAATAATTATCGAGAGAAGAATAGAATCTTTCATATCATGAATTTATTTTCTGAAATATACAACTTGATGATGGCACTCAAAACGTCAACTTCTCAAAAAACAGCAAGCACAAACGTTTTGTCGGAAAATGTCGTTTTCACGGTGTGTGATAATCAAATCAATCCAATGAAATTTCGGTTAACTGTACTACTTATTTTTCTTTTTTGCCCTGTAAAAGAAGCCGCAGCCCAGGATGCTTCAGAGCTGGACGATATCTTTGATATCGGAACCATTCAGAGCCTGATGATACAGAAAGAGGGTGAACTTATTTACGAAGATTATCGGTACGGGATGGAAGCCAACGATCCGGTTAATATTAAATCGGCTTCAAAAAGTGTGCTTTCACTCCTCATTGGCATCGCTATCGAGAAGGGATACCTGGATGGAACTGATCAAACCATTGGTGAATTTTTTGCCGAGTACTTCATGGAAAATCCAGATTCCATCAAAGAAAACATAACCATTGGCAATCTGCTTACCATGCAGAGCGGACTCGAAACAACCAGCTTCAGAAATTACGGGCGGTGGGTACTCAGCTCCAACTGGGTAAACTTTGCTCTCGACATGCCGCTTTCTGACAAGCCCGGAGGTGAAATGTTATATAGCACGGGCACCTCACACCTGCTTTCGGTCATTCTCACAAAAGCTGCAGGAATGAGTACACGCGCATTTGCAAACGAATACCTGTTTGAGCCAATGGATATTGAGGTTGGTGGCTGGGACAGGGACCCCCAGGGATATTATATGGGAGGGAATAATATGGCACTATCTCCCGAGTCCCTTCTTAAAATTGGTACAATGGTGATGAATGTAGGTACCTATAACGATAAACAAATTGTATCAAAAGAGTGGATTCTGGAATCGGTCCGGGTTTATACCCGCAGCCGATACAACCCGTATAACTATGGCTATATGTGGTGGAGAAAGCCGGTTGGCGACTATCAGCTATTTTTTGCCTGGGGGAATGGTGGCCAGTACATTCTCATATTTCCCGAGCTCGAAACGGTTGTATCGGTTACTTCCGATCTCGGAAGAAGCAACGGCTCGAGAAGATACCAGGACCGTTTTTTTGACTATGTTGAAAACAATCTGGTACCCTATATCGAAACAGCCGATATGTTCTGATATTACCCCTGGCTGCCAATCTGAATCCCCTTTTTGTTGAACGATACCCTCTTCCCTCCCTGTTGTACAAATAGAATCAACAGAATCGGTAACCAACAAAACATTAGCATGAAAGCAGTTCAGATAAGTGAAAAAGGCGGAGATTTTGAAGTTGTTAAGCGGGACAAACCTCAAATTTCTGATGACGAAGTACTAATAAAAGTTGAAGCGTGTGGCGTTTGTCACAGCGATCAGTTTGTGAAAGAGGGGATGTTCCCTGGCATTGAGTATCCACGAGTTCCGGGACACGAAGTTGTCGGAATTATTGAAGAAACAGGGAATAATGTTTCATCATGGAGAGAGGGTCAGCGTGTGGGTGTTGGCTGGCACGGCGGCCACTGTTTTGAGTGCGAACCCTGCAGGCGCGGAGATTTTATCAACTGTCAAAATGCAAAAATTACAGGAATCTCTTTTGATGGCGGCTACCAGGAGTACATGGCTGCTCCTAAAGAGACACTGGCTCAGGTACCCGACGACCTATCATCGGCTGATGCTGCTCCCCTGCTCTGCGCGGGCGTAACGGTATTTAATGCATTGCGAAATACAGATGCAAAACCCGGCGATCTTGTGGCTGTTCAGGGCATTGGCGGACTTGGACATCTTGGAATTCAGTATGCCAAAAAGATGGGTTTCCGCACCGTAGCCATATCCGGATCGAAAAGTAAAGAGAAACTCGCATTGGATTTAGGAGCCGATCAATTCCTGAGTGCTTCGGACGATAATGTGGTTAAGGAGCTTCAAAAAATGGGCGGTGCAAAAATTATTCTGGCTACTGCACCCAGCAGTAAGGCCATTACAGATATTTTTGACGGCCTGGGACCCAACGGGAGCGTTGTTGCTGTTGGAGCAGATATGCAGCCTATTGAAGTTTCGGCCATGCAGCTTATTACCGGAAAAAAATCGTTGACGGGCCACGCAAGTGGCACAGCGATGGACTCTGAAGACACATTAAACTTTAGCGCACTTTCGGAGTCGGTACCCATGATCGAAACCTTTCCCCTTGAAAAGGCCGCGGAAGCCTACGACCGCATGATTAGTAACGAGGCACGATTCAGAACCGTGCTCGTAATGGATACGTAAACCCGTTAAAAGGAATTACACTGCAAATATCTGAGATTCATCGCGGAATGCCTTAAACTCAAGGGCATTTCCGCTTGGATCCAGTAAAAACATGGTTGCCTGTTCACCCGGCTTTCCTTCAAAACGAACGTACGGCTCAATGACAAATTCCTGCCCGTGGTTTTTAAGTTTATCAGCCAGCTCATGAAATTCATCCCACTCCAAAATAACTCCGAAATGTTTGGCAGGCACACTATGCCCGTCTACTTCGTTTGATGCAGATTTTCCCGCATCTTCAGGGCTTACATGAGCCACAACCTGGTGCCCCCAAAAATCAAAATCGATCCATTTATCGGAACTGCGTCCGGTCTTACAGCCCAGTAAATCCACATAAAATGTTCGGATATCTTTCAGTTCCTTTACCGGAAAGGCAAGGTGAAATCGCGGTATACTCATATATTTGCTCTTTATATTGTTTTAAATGAACGTTAATACTAACAAAATAATAAGATGCGGTGAATGAATTATCCAATATTAAAAAATAATCCCGCTTGATTCCGGCAATCGTTTTAAATTTTACTCAAAGAGTGATTAAGTACTCAAAAACCCGTATTTTCAGCTCTATTTTTAGTTGAATCAATTGTAGTTCATGTCAGCCACAGATACCGTAAAAACCGACGATCCCATCATAAAAGAGGCTCAAAAGCGCCGCACATTCGCGATTATTTCGCACCCGGATGCGGGTAAAACAACCCTTACTGAAAAGCTTCTGCTTTACGGCGGAGCCCTTCACGAAGCCGGATCGATCCGCGCCCGAAAAGCGAGCCGGCACGCCGCTTCCGACTGGATGGCAATCGAGAAAGAGAGGGGGATTTCGGTCACATCATCCGTTCTGCGGTTTGAGAAAGACGGTATTAAATACAATTTGCTGGATACCCCGGGCCACAAAGATTTTTCTGAGGATACCCTGCGAACACTGGTTGCCGCCGACTGCGGCTTAATGGTGATCGACGTTGCCAAGGGAGTTGAGGATCAAACCGAAAAACTGTTCGAGGTTTGCAAACTGAGGCAGGTACCGGTTATCACGTTTGTGAATAAATGTGACCGCCCCGGGATGGAACCACTCGAAATCCTGAGTAACATTGAAAGCCGCCTGGGAATTGAGGCTATTCCTGCAAACTGGCCGGTGGGATACGGGCAAAAATTCCAGGGAATTTACGACCTGATTGGAAAAGAGCTCCATCTCTATTTAAAATCGAAGCATGGCGCTCAAAAAGCCGAAACCGAAATCTATTCGCTGGACGAAGGTCTTGAGAAAAGTACGCTGTCGGATGCCGAAAAAGAGCAGCTTACCGAAGAGGTAATGCTAATTGAAGATATGTTCGGGAATATGGATTCGGACGCCTTTGCCAGGGGGGAAGTATCCCCGGTATTTTTTGGCTCTGCCCTGAATAACTTTGGACTCGATGTATTTTTAAACTATTTCCAAAACCTTGCCCCTACACCACAGCCCTATAAAAATGTAAAGGGTGATGATGTATCTCTGAACGAGCCTTTCAGCGGCTTTATCTTTAAGCTTCAGGCCAATATGAACCCCGATCATCGCGACTGCGCTGCATTTGTACGGGTAACGTCAGGTAAATTTGAACGCGGCCTCGAAGCCATTCACGCAGGTACCGGCAAAAAAGTTCGCATGAGCACTCCCCATACCCTGATGGGAGACGAACGGCATATTATGGAGGAAGCCTACCCCGGTGATATCGTATCACTCTTCAGTCCCGGATTTTTCCGCATTGGTTCGACGCTCTACTCCGAAAAGGAGACCCACTTTAACGTGATTCCGCTCTTTACCCCCGAGCACTTTATGAAGGTGTCTACCAAAGACCCATTTAAGCGGAAACAGCTTCGCGAAGGCCTGAAACAGCTCTCTGAAGAGGGTGTTGTGCACGTTTTTGAAGTACCGCACGGCGTTGGAAACGAACTTTTACTGGGAACCGTCGGTGTGCTTCAGTTTGATGTGGTTACACACCGGATGCTCGCTGAATATGGAGTGGAGCTCCATCAGCAGCCCGTCACCTACAATTCGGCGCGCTGGCTACCGAATGACAGCGAAGAGATCATTAAGAAATTGGAGAACAGCTATTCCACACATATCACAAAAGATATGGAAGGGAACCCCATCGTTCTTTTTGAAAGCGCCTATGCACTAAGCCAGGCGGAAGAAAAAGCAGGGGCAGAGAATCTGTTTAAGTATAAGCAGGATTGATGACAGACGAATCTTTATGTCTTACTGTTAATCAGAATATACATTAAACACATTCACGTTCTTTCTAATCAGTTTTGGCAATAAACCAATTTCGTCATTTAGGTTTAATAAAACATACTTGATGCAGAAATCGATAATTAAAGATTACTAATAATCGCTATAAACATACGTCATCATTTTAGACCCATCTTCATAATAAACATCTGCTCCAACTAAACCGAAACGATGATTCGTATAGTATACCACCTTACTTACACCAGGGATCTGATTTCTTTCTTCTACCTCAATTGTTTTGATGTACATAAAGCCCCATAGAAAGTCGTCTTCAGAAGAAACTTTCGTTACATTTCTAGTTACCTCACCAAATGAAATTTTTCCCTTGTATGAATCACCCACCTTTGCATCATAATCCACAAGAGTAAGTGACTTTGATTGATCATGCGATACGTTCTGAATACCTTCTGATGTGATTCGGGCTTTCAGTTCGTAAGTAACTCTATCACCATTAACTTGAAGGCCTTCAACATCTAGATCTTGTACAATGCTTAGAAGATTAGGATTAGTCACTTTAGCAGAAGCCCTTATTAAAGATACATTCCCTTCTCTTGAAATGACTTCCGCAATTCTCTCTGATGTACCTGAAAAGCCTGGTACATCAAAAATGTTTCCGGGTTCACCCATTACACTCATCTCCCCGTCTAATGGATCGGTACCTGATGATGAATTGCCATCCGTTCCGCAACTCATCACTAAAAAACCGAACAAAGGCATCAAATGCATAGCAAAATGGACTACTTTTTTCATTAAACTCACCTGTTCTTTAATAATTAATTATTCATTTTCAGCACTCGCGATGATCGTTAAATTTTGAGTCGAACCATCTTCATAGTGAAGTTTCACGCCGACCATCCCAAACCTATGATTTCCAATGAATTCCACTTTAGAAACACCTGGTATATTTCTTCCTGTTTCTTCAACGTGAATGGTTTTTATAAGGAAGAATGCGTATTGGTATTCATCCTCCTTAGAGACTTTTGTAACCCTGCGCTCCAATGTACTACCATTTTTCTGCATCGAATAGGTATCACCTACATTGGCATCGTAGTTCATAATCGTTAGGTTTCCCTCGTCATATACGCTTTGAAATCCTTTCTTTGTGATCCTGTATTTCCTGGTAACTGAGGCTTGGTTTCCGTTTACCGTCACATCAGGCATAGCTTTAGCCATCTCCATAAGCATGGGGTTAGTAATAGTTGCTGAATATTGTACAGTAGAAATTCCGTCACTAAAGCTTGTCACTTCCACATTATCATTGCTAACACCATTAGGATTTACCACTCCAAATGTATGTCCAACGGCTCCCATCGGAGATGGATCACCTCCCAATGGCTCTCTTCCTGAACTGTCATCGTCGCCACCCAAAATTCCGCAAGAGCTAAAACCAATGATTAAAGCCATCCATAACAATAGGTAAATACTTTTTTTAAGAATCATAAGCCTCCTTTTTAGATTTTGATTTTACCGGTAAACTCTTTTTTGAATAAACTAAAATTTTAAAAATCAGAAAGGAGACAACTAAAAAAAATAGATAAGAAAACGCGATAGCTATAAAAACAGGCCATCCAAATACAGTGAGATAGATAAAAACCAAAATAATGCTTGTCGTGTAAATACCATAGACAATCGCTTTCATCCTTAAAAAGGACAGATCTTCACTCTCGATTCTCTCTTTTGAAAAAATAATGATTAGTATTCCTGCTAAAGCAAAAATCATCGCCATCTCATCCAGCGCATTCGTTTGCGCAAAGACAAACCACCTGGTCTCTGCATAGGATGTTAAAATTGCAAAAACCGGCACTTCAAAAAAGGCCGGCCGGCCGCCAAAAAAATAAAGATAAGCTACTCCTAAACTAAACAGAATCAGAAGGTAGCCAACGTACCTGAGTGAGTGAGGCAAGAGAGGAAGCTTGAAGTATGTATCAGGCCGATGTGCCATGAACCTCCTGTCATATATTATATATAAAGGTATGAATATTTATAATTATTTGCTTCTTAATTAAATTTCAGCCTGTACTTTAACAATGAATTTCGGTTAACCCGTTTTTCATTCAAGCTCTACCTCCCACTCAATATTTAAACTTCTTCCGGTAAGAGGAGTAACCACAACCCGGCTACTCCTCTCTAAACGACTGCACTGCCACTCTACAGGTCAGTACATCATTTATACCGTTTCCTTTCCGGATTCTGAGCCGGTTTTTGAACGATTGCAGGCATCTCCTTCGAAATTCCAGACTCAGAAAATGTTGTAATCAGTTTCGTCTCATCCGGGCTTATCTGTCCCGTAAATGTACGTACCCGCCCGAAGGCTTGTACAAGAACCGTATAGTTCGTAACCGGGCTCCCGTCAAAATAATCCACTTCTACTTTGTATTCTCCCGCAGGTGCCGCTCCGCTCTGCCAGAAAACATTTTCAGGGCCGTATCCGTCCAGATCGTCCCTGTCGAGCTCACCCCCGGTCTCTGAGGTAGGATTTCCGTAGTAGATCACCTCTCCATCGGGGTCGGTAACCCATAAATCCAGGTCTGTTGCCGTGTCCCATGTAAGAGTAACCTGTACGTCACCAAACCCGGTGTCGAGCGCTCCTTCTGTTACGGAAATGGCATCACTTTTACTCTCTATTTCGCTTTTTGACGTGTTAAAGTGCGTTGTGTTCAGGCTGGCCATCATTCCGCTGCACGCATTCAGATCGCCGCTGCAGCCAAACGCTCCGGCAACCTCAGGCAGTTTACTGGCGCTCTCCGTTATCTTTTGCTGGTCACTCTCAGTTATGCCCATGCAAGTTCCCAACATTGATGATCCCCGTACTGTACCCATAAAACTGTCTGATCCAGCCAGTGAAGTTACAGTAACCGCTGTATTTATTGCTACTGCAGCAAATTTCCAGGCGGAAACAGATCCCACCGCTGTAATCGAGGTGTTAAGGTTTTGATATGGGCTGTTATCGAATTCAAGGTTCCGCAGAATAGTAATCTCTCCGGCCGGATTAATAACGCCCATATCAACATTATTCAGTTCATATGAATCAAAAATATAGATCGAATTATTGCTTGTAACCCGTTTTGGAAACCCATTCTGATCGGTATATACCACAAATGATCGCCCGTTCGTGTCGCTGAAAATGGCCCCGGTTGGCTGCACTCCATTTGTTTCACTGATAATACTTATGGATTGGCCGCTACTGTGAACAGCTACAGAGGGAATAAGGGTATTCCCTGTAGTGGAAAAAGCCGTTCCGTTGAACAGCTCTGTCTGCGGCTCTTCATCGTCATCGCTTCCAAGAAGTCCGCAGCTTGTTGTTACTATCATTACCGGCAGCAGCCCAACCAGGACTGTGCGCGTAACTATACTGTATAGAAACTGCGTTAAGGTTGTCATAGAGCCTCCGTTTTTTTCTTTTCCGGTAAATATCACCGATTATTTTGTGCAAATAATTTCCTGGACTGATCATTGAATCAGTATTCGAAGACAGAAAGGTTCGACTAAAAAAAGAGACGGAGGCGGGACAATATTTTAAACGATTTGAGATGAAAAGAGACGGGGCTGTATTTATCCGGCTGCCTCTTGTTCTGAGAGGTAAGAGAGAGAATTGAAAATATATGCCTGACATGTCTGCCATAACTCTCACCTGGTCTATAAAACAAATATAGTCAGATTCTTTCTCAGAAATACATCAGGAAATAAAATATTGTTAAAAAAAAGTCTTAAAAATTTGAGTACAGAAAAGAAGAATCACGTCCCATTCCGGTTTAGATATTGCCAGACAACAACAAGGATCAGCAGGTAGGCAAAAAGAGCAAACGAGACGATCCAAAAGCCCTGGGTAACACTTTCGAAATAGTGAACGGGAGCGTTAATTAAGATCAGAAGCGGAAACCCTATCATCAACGAAATTCCGCTTCCATACACAAGGTTGTAGCTTGCCGGCGACTTCATTCCCGAATCGACCATCCTCAATAGAACCAGAGCAGACTGCAGCGTTCCTGTCATATTTCCAAATACCGCAGCAAAACGCTCAAGTCGATACTCCCGGAATGCCTGATCGACCATAACCGTAACCACACCCCAGGTTGCAAGCGTTACCGCTATAGAAATGAGTAATAACGGAAGCCAGTATGCCATAACGACCACAAGGCTGATGGCCGCGACCGAGGCTACAATCATAAAATCCATAAAAAGGTTGGAGCAGCGCGTCATGGTTACATCATCCACAATATGGCTTGCGCCGATGGCGTCCATCACCTTTCTGAGCACCAGTGCAACAATGGCCGCAAAAATAAAGTGAAACGACCACAGTGTGGTTACCTCGTTTTCTGCACCAATTCGAATCAAGCCGAGCTCCATTCCATACACTATCAGGTAGGTAAGGATAAAGGTAAAACCGATCAGGCCAATGTGGAATGAAAAAGATTCAATGTTCTCTGAGGATGTTGTAATTTTCTCCGCTTTATTCGCCCGTGGCTCACTTAAAATTCCCTTCTTCACATCTTCAGAAATACCCTCTTTCGCTTCAATATATGCCGCTTTCCCTTTTTTAATTCCTGAACGAATCAGCCAGATGCCAACCGTATATGCCACCAGAAATCCAACGGCCGAAAAAGTTAATCCGACAACGCCTCCATATTGAAATCCATACTGCTCCCAGTTCTGCCCGATGGAGTAGGCAATGCCGGGGTTCATCCCGAAGGATAGTGGAGGAAGCAGACCGATACCAACAAAAAGATCGGGTAACAGCGTGTAAAACAGGCCGAACGCAATGGCCAGCCCGAGTATGGCCTGTACCAGGTAGACACAGATAAAGATGATGCCAAATTTAATGGATGAGAACCCCACTTTTTTCCGGGGTGCACGCAGACTGAGTGCAATAAACAGCAGTGCCAGCAGATGGTAAACGTACGTACCCAGACGCTCTGACGTAATATCGATCCAACCGAGCAGGTTTGCCCCAAATATAAGTCCCAGAACGCCGGCAATCAGGTTTGCCGGAATCAGGTAGTTCTGCAGTAACTTTACTTTGCTTCGCAAATAGGTGGCGACGACAAGCAAAACGCCCATCCATGCGAAATCAAGAAAAAACTGCCCCGCAGATATGTCGAGCGTCCACGATTCCATTACAGGGAGCTTAACGGGTCTTCTCCCGCTTTAAGTCTGTTGATGTAGTGCTGCCACTGTAGTGCATTGTAACCTTTGAGATCGATTTGCAACGTATGATTCGTTGTAGTAACCGTTAGCTTATGATTTTGTTCAATCGAAATATAGTTAACCTCATCCAAAGTGAATATAAACCTGTCCGAATTCACATAAATACGAATTTGCTCATGGGTGAGCTCTGTATACCCCCTGCCCAGAGTCTGAAGCTGGTGTTCTTCATCAACCCGGTAGATGATACTTCCCGGCTTTTCGAGAAGGATTTTTTCAGATGGTTTCTCAAACGCCATCGGAATTTTGCGAATCGTATCATACAAATCAAGGATGGATACCGGTTCTCCGTACCGGTCAATGAGCCTGGAATTTAAGTCCATGGTATAGTGCATGTCTGAGGTCCGGCAGTATACATGCTCGCCATCCGGTGAATATATGGCCCGGCTGACTCCGGTATCGGGACAGCGATATAAGAAACGCTGAATTCCAGCCGCCGGGTTTTTACCTGAAACGGGATACGCCCCCTCAGGCGGATTGTACTCATCAAACGCAATGGCATTTCGGCACGTATCGGCAAAGGTATCGTAGTCATCGAAGTCGGATGCGTGAAGCGGATCCAGAAATCGCATCTCAACACTGCTCTTGCGATGATGATCGGCCCATCGCGGCCAGCCAAGATAAGAGCCGTGAAGCTGAACGGGATGAACCGGTATTTTCATTTTCCAGAAGAGCTTCAACGTGGTTTCTATGAGAGATTTCGGCCGGCCATCCCAGCGGCGTCCACCTTCGGGAAAAATAACGATCATTCGGCGCTGATTAATCATCCTCATCACGCTTCGGATGATTCCCGGTTCAGGTACATATTTGCTTGTGGGCACAATCCCGATTCCGTCCATAAAAATGCGGGGCAGTATTTTATGAAACTGATCTCTCGTCATAACACCGGCTGTGGGCTCCAGCGTCAGCGGTACGTTCATCATAAAGGGATCGAAATAGTTCGAGTGATTACCAAACAGAAAACAGGGGCCGGTTTGTGGCATGTTGTGCGGATTGGTGACCCGCGGGCTGTAGACGTGCCGCGTTGCCGGTATCAGGGAATGTCTCAGAAATCGGAATGCAAAGTCTGAATAACCCCTTTCATTTTTTTTGAACCTAAATCCTTTTATCATCTGTAGATGTTACATTCGTCCAATTATTCCCAATAACGGTTTTTTGGTGCCTGAATTTATGTAAGTAATGGCAAAAG